>ERZ1370068.1616-contig-11522_pt1 | contig 93042 bp, 100 predicted proteins | sample MGYA00561227_ERZ1370068 | MGnify/ENA primary metagenome ERZ1370068 (study PRJEB38410, sample SAMEA6850437) | metagenome | study: Metagenomic assessment of the ecological functions of the soil: analysis of the soil microbiota associated with the... | reverse complement strand
TTGTACTTCGTTCAGTTACGTATTGCCCAGGACGCGGGCACGGGGACGCTCCGACCAAGCCTGCCCCGATCCCACCACCTTGGAAGCATATCAACCGCGCGGAACGTCAAGCGCGTTGCGGATCCGGTCGTGCTCAAAGATCGATCCGCGGCGGCAGCCTGCTACCGGTCGCTTCCACTTCGATCGGCGTTCGGTCGACCATCAGTGGCAATAGGGACCGACCGGCACGCCGCACGCGTCGTAGAGAAACGTGTCGAACTCCGCACGTGCGCGCCCGGCCGGTGTTGCGGCCGTCGAGCGACAACGTCGCCGTAGTCGGCGCGGTATTTTGTCTTCTTCTTCGCGCGCGCATCGGCGGGAAGCGACGGCGAACGCGGTCACCATGAGGGCCGTGACAACGGCGGCGACAAGACGTTTGCAAACCATTGATCGCTGGCCTTCACCAAGCGCCCCGCGACGCTAACCCTCTGCCACATCCGAAGGTTCCTCATCCTCGGCCGCGAGCTCCGCGGACCGGCGTGCGAATCTTTTTGGCGGCGTGCATTCGTCGGTCACCTGACGCCAACGAACATGACGATTGACGCGCAACGCTTGCGCCGGCGGCACCGTGATCGACCTCACATTGCGACGACGGCAAAGGCGCTGTCCCTCGAATCCCATGCGGTCGGCGCGGCGAAGCCGCGGCGGCGGCAATGGGGAGACTCCATGGACAATCCAATCGTGTTTCGGACCCGCCTGATGTCCGTGTTGATCGCGAGCGTGATCGGCTCGTCGTTCGGACACGTGCTTCCGGCGAGCCGCGGCGGACGGTGACGCCGAACGCGGGGCAGCACCCGTCCAGCTCTACCCAGGCCTGCGGAACCTACGGGCCGTACGCCACGATCCGCCGCGCCAACGAAGTCGCATACGAGGCCGGCAGCCTCGGCTACAGCACTGCGGTGTTCCACAACGGTGATGGATACTACGTGCGAGCCTGCTGAACGCGGAGCGCCGGGCGTCCGCTCGGAGCCGGCACCGGCGTAGCGCGGCTTTTGTCCGGCTGCGCCAGATCTAGCTCGACACAGGAGGGACAGCATGTCCCTCGGAGCTGACGGACCTCATCGGGCCTGGCGTTGCCGTGGTCGCCGTGGCGGTGGCGTCTGGCAATATCGGTTGACGTCCCTGAGAGAATTCATCAAGCCCGTGCGCGAGGCGCGAGCTCAAGCTCTATCGGGCGTCATCGGCCGCGGCTCAGATCGCCACGCTTCAACAGGATCGCCCGAATGGATCAAAGCCAGACAGAATTCCTGCGGCTGTATTACGGGCCGTTGGCGATCGTCGAAAGCTTCGATCATGCGACCGAGAGCGTGAAAGACTCCACGGTCGAACGCGCCATGATCATTTTCAAATCATGCCTCGACGGCGAGAAGCAGTGCAACGAGCTTGGTGCGAACCTGCCACGGCCTGAGCCTTGCGCTTGCGCATTCTTGCAGGAGAGTCATGCTCGGCGCTCGTGGGGATACAAGGTCAAGCAGTTGGAGGGCGACTATCAGGAGGTTGCGCTGGCTTATCAAAAGCGACTGCTGACGAAGAGATCGAACCCGAAAATCGCAAAGTAGGCGCGCCGGCGCCGGTCTGAACAGACCAAAAGAAAATAGGATATGGAGCGCTTACAACCATAGCGTGTCTGCGTGGATTGTGCTATCTTTTCGGATGTCACTTCGATGTTCGATGCGAGGATGTCATGAACACCATCCATGCCGCGCAAGCCGGGCAGGGCGGGCCCGTCAGTATCGCCTGCATCAACAAGGCGACGGTCGATCTCGGCGTGCCGTTCGACAAGCTCACCGCCGCCCTGCAGAAATGTTACGACCAGCACTTCCTGCCGGTCTGGGGCTATCCGGTGAAGCTGTACAACACCAAGGTTGCGAAGCCCTCGGACTGGCAGTTCGTGTACTTCGATGACGCCGACGAGGCCGGCGCGCTCGGCTATCACGACCTGACCAAGGACGGGCAGCCGGTCTCGAAAATCTTCGTCAAGACCACGCTCGCGGATCACCAGCTCGTGAGCGTCACCGCTGCCACGAGTTGTTCGAGATGGTCATCGACCCGATCGCGAACCTGTGGGCGGAGGCGGCCGACGGCACCGGAATACGCCTACGAAATGTGCGATCCCGGTCGAAGAGGACACCTTCCTGGTCGACGGGATCGAGATGTCGAATTTCGTGCATCCGTCATGGTTCGAGCCGTTCAAGCATCCGCCCGGTACGAAGTTCGATCATCTCGGGCTGCTCAAGAAACCCTTCAGCATGACCAAGGGCGGCTACGTCGATCGTCAAGAAGAAAGGAAAGGTCACCGAGGTCTTCGCTTCCAAGGCAAAGGAACGGCGGTTCGCGCGCGAGGGATCGACTGGGTCATCGCAGCGAGCATCGCAAGCCGCAGGGACTGGTGATCGAGCAGCGAAAGCGGAGGCCAATGGCGGCCTAGGGTCTTTTGACGACCGGTTCGCACGCCGGGGCAGCCACCGCGGCCGCGTCTCCCGGCGCGAGATGAGACGGAGCCTGCCGGATCCCACGGGCGTGCCGGCGAATTGCGCCTCGCCGGCCCCAGGCCACTCCAACGCGGGAGAGGCGCGCGCGCGGGAAGGCGCCGCTCGCTCGCGCGCGTAGCAACGGAAAACCGGCGCTCCGTCACTCCTCCACGCGTTCCACCTCGAACTGCGACGCGGTCGCCGATGTGGCAGCGGTGCCCCTGCCCTGCGGCCAGCAGCTCGCGAGCCTCTTGCGCCGATTCCGCCTCGACGCACCATTCTTCCGCGCGCGTGACCAGCATCGTCGCGTGAAACATCTTCGGCGCGGATGTGCTGGGTGCGGGGCAGGCCTTTGTTTGAGTGCGGCGACGGCCATTGCGCTCTTCCTCGGCAGATCACTTCGGGAAGTGCATGTCTAGCCGCGTAGGCGAGCGAGAACAAATCGACAACGCAACCGCAGATTCCGCGGCGAGCCGTCCTCCACCCTGGATTCTGGAACGCGGTCGCGTTATATCCGTTGAGTCGCCGGTATTTGATGTCGAGGAGTTGCCCGTGGCCCCGCGTGCGTATTGGAAAGGCTACCTGAAGCTGTCGCTCGTCTCGTGTCCGATCGCGCTCTTTCCGGCCACCAGCGAGCGCGAGAAGATCAGCTTCCATCAGCTCAACAAGAACACCGGCAATCGCATCAAGTACCGCAAGGTCGATGCCGACAGCGGCGACGAGGTCGAGTCCGCCGACATCATCAAAGGCTACGAGGTCGGCAAGGGCGAGTACCTCGAGCTTGAGCCCGAGGAGCTGGAAGCGATCGCGATCGAGAGCAAGCGCGTCGATCGAGATCGACGAGTTCGTGCCGCGCAAGGAGATCGACGAGCTCTATCTCAACAACCCGTACTACATCGTGCCTGATGGCGAGGTCGGCCAGCAGGCGTTCGCCGTGATCCGCGAGGCCATCCGCCAGGAGGGAATGGTCGCGATCGGCAAGGTGGTGTTCACGTCGCGCGAGCACGTCATCGCGCTCGAAGCGCGCGGCAAGGGCATGCTCGGCGTGACGCTGCGCTATCCCTACGAGGTGCGGAAGGAAGACGAATATTTCGACGATATTCCCGACGAGAAGATCACCGAAGGATATGCTCGACCTCGCCACGCACATCGTCGGAGACCAAGAAGGCGCACTTCGAGCCGGAGCGGTTCGAGGACCGATTACGAGGAGGCGCTGAAGGACCTGCTTGAAGAAAAAGCAGTCCGGCCAGAAGATCGAGGCGCCGCGCGAGCGCGAGCCGTCGAAGGTGATCAATCTCATGGATGCGCTGCGCCGCAGCGTCGAAACCGACCGCGGCGGCGAGCGGCGCAAGCCGCGCGCGCGGCGGGCAACACCTGCGCGCCCAAGAAGGCCGGGCGCTCGAGCGCGCGGGCGAAGAGGCTGGGCTAGCGCATTGAACCCGGCAAGCTGCAGGACGTTCTGATCAAAAATGCGCAGAGCGAAATCGTGGTTCAATCTGTAGCGATTGTGCGCGAGCTCACTTCTCCTTGCGCACGCCCTTGAACTTGTCCCTTGTCCTTCTGGTCCATGAACTGACCGGACGCCTTGCTGCGCTTGGTCCAGTGCTTCCTCGCCCATTACCTTGGTTTCGAGCTGGGAGCGCTTGCGCACCGCACCCTTGCGCGCGTTGTCGCCTGTTGGTTTGTTGACGGCCATGGCTGTTCCTCCTGGAAAGTCCGGGACAAAAAGCTTCGCCGCCCGAAAAGTTCCGGCTGTAAAGTCGTCCAGCTCCTGTAGCGGTCTTTTCCGGACGGCTGGTCGAATGCCCGCCGGTTTTCCCGTCAAGATCTCTCCCTGCGGCCCTGATCGTGTGGCTGGACCGGCTGTCGAACGAAAATCGCGACCTTCAACATCAACAACGTGAACAAGCGTCTGGCCAATCTCCTCGACTGGCTGCGTACGGCCGAACCCGACGTCGTCTGTCTGCAGGAGCTGCAAGGCGGCTGATCCTGAGTTTCCGCTGAGCGGCGATCGAGAAGGCCGGCTACGGCGCCGTCTGGCGCGGCCAGAAGTCATGGAACGGCGTCGCCATCCTCGCCCGCGGTTGCGAGCCGATCGTCACGCGCGACCGAGCTGCCCGGCGATCCAGCCGACACGCAGAGCCGCTACATCGAGGCGGCCGTGAACGGCGTGCTGATCGCCTCGCTCTACGCGCCGAACGGCAACCCGCAGCCCGGTCCGAAATTCGCGTACAAGCTCGCCTGGATGGAGCGTCTCGCGGCGCATGCCGCCGAGCTCTATGCCGCCGGCGTGCCGGTCGTGCTGGCCGGCGACTACAACGTCGTTCCGACCGACCGCGATATCTATCCGACCAAATCCTACGCGAAGAACGCGCTGCTCCAGCCGCGAAAGCCGCGCTGCGTTCCGGCGTATTCTCGACCAAGGCTGGGTCGACGCCATCCGCACGCTGCATCCCGATGCGCCGATGTACACGTTCTGGGACTACATGCGGAACCGCTGGCCGCGCGACGCCGGGCTGCGCATCGATCATCTGCTGCTGAGCGCGGAAAGCGCCGAGCGCCTTGTCGGCGCCGGCGTGGATCGCGACGTCCGTGGCAAGGAAGGCGCAAGCGATCACGCGCCCGCCTGGGTCGGTGCTGCGCGACCAGACGAAGGCGCGGCGCAGGTCTGCGCGCGGCAAGCGCCGCAAGCCGCGCGCAGACGCGAGACGCGCGCAGGCGCAAGTGCCGAAGCAGGCCCGCGCGACCGCTGCTGGTGATCGACGGCGATTCGTTCGCGCACCGCTCCTACCATGCTTTGCCGAAGACGATCTTGGGACGCGGCGGCAGGCCGGCCGGCGCCATCCTCGGCTTCGCCAATGTTCTGCTTGCGGCTCTACCGCGACGGAGCAGCCGCGCGCCGTGCTCGTCGCTTGGGACACGCTGGAGGTGCCCACCTATCGCCACGACGAAATTTCCCGCGTATCAGAGCGGACGCGACATTCGACGACGCGCTTGCTCGAGCAGCTCGACGGTCTTGCCGGAATTCGTGGCCGCATGCGGCTTTGCGAATGCCAAGGCCGCCGGGCTACGAGGCGGATGATTTCCTGGCCGCCGCGGCGGCCGCGCAGGAGAGCGGCGCGGCGGAACGACCCTGGTCGCGAGCGGCGATCGCGACACGTTTCAGCTCGCCTCCGGACAGCACCACGATCCTCTATCCGGTGCGCGCGGGCGAGATGGCGCGCATCGGTCCTGCCGAGGTCCGCGCGCGCTATGGCGTCGATCCCGGGCAGGTCCGGATTTCATCGCGCTGCGCGGTGACCCGTCGGACAAGCTGCCCGGAGCCCGCGGTGTTGGTGCGGCCGGCGCGGCGGCGCTGTTGCGCAAGCACGGCACCCTGGAAGCCGCTCTCGGCTGCGGGCCGCTTCGCCGCGCAGGCGGACAGCCTGCGGCTCTTTCGCTGGATTGCCACCATGAACCGGTCCGCGCCGCTTGCCCAGCCTGCGCAATCAAAAGCCGACGTGGCAGCAGGGCGGCCGCGCTGGCGAGGTCGTGGGAGCTGAAGCAGCTGGCCGACCGGCTCGAGAATGGCCCCGCAGGCGCGAAGGCGTCGACGTGAAGGGCGTCTGGTCGACGCTGGCGCGCTACGCACCTGCTTCAGACCGACCCGGCAGCACCGGGCCTGGCGGCCACCTATTCCGGTGCCGCCAGCCCAGAAGTATGACGCTGGCTTCCAGGCGTCCCATGATGCCAGCGCGAGGACAACCCCAGCCCCTCGGCGGCAGGCGAGCAGACGCTGTGATTGCGGGTGACTGGCGCCTGGCCTGCGCAAACTTCACACGGCTTTAGCCTGGCACTCGGTGCTCGTCAGCATTCGGCTCGCCTGTCGGTCTAATCAGAGTGGCCGGAACCACCGCCGTCCTAGTCAGCGATTTTGACCAATCGGCCGATCCTCTTTCATGCATGCGGTGGCGGCGCGCGAAATTCGTGCAGCAACACCTCGCTCGCGCGATTGAGTTCGCCGGCGTTCGCAAGCCGATGGTCTTGCAGGCAGCGGGCGATTGAGCGAACCAGGCCGTGTAACTCACCACCGACTGGGCTCGAGCCGGGGTGCGGATATCACAGCGCGGCATATACGCGCGCGCTTGACCGGGTGAGTAAAGGCCGACATCTCGGCTGGTGACCTCACGTGGTGAACCCGCTTCGAAGCCGCCACATCAGCGACAAGCTGCCTGTACCTGGGCGTCAGTCGGCGATGGCAAAGCCAAACCACCTTGTAGCTGTCCATCGTGCTGCGCCACATCGGACTGTTTTCCGGCCAGCCCTCCGGTGTTGCGAACAGGCCTTTGATCAGGCGCTTTGTCACCCACCAGTAGTGCGTGGCGAGAGGCAGATCGACGTAGACCAGCGTGTCGGCTTCAGAGAACCGCTCCCAGGCAGAAGCAACACAGCCAAAGCCGTCGATGATCCACTCGTCTTGGCGCAGCAGGTCCGCATGCGCCTTCAGGTACTGTTCGTGCGGAACTCTCGCCGCCGCCGGCCTGAACTGGATCATGTCCAGCGGATACAACGGCAGCCGCGTCAGATCTGCCAAACGTTTGGCAGGGTCGATTTTCCGCCGCCGGCGTTTCCGAATACCGCGACTCTTTTCATCTGGCACGCTCTGTCAACATGTCCCCCGACGCGCCCTCAGGGTCAAAATCGACGAGCATCGACAAGAAGCTTCCGGCGCTTGCCGGCGGCGATGAACCTCAGGTCGAGCCCTTCTTCGCTTTTGTGCCTTCCCTCTTCTCGGCGGCCTCTCTGGCCGGGCGAAGTTCCTCTTAGCCGCGCGGTCTTGTTGCGAGCGATCCGGGCCTCGGCCTCGTACGGCGTCGTGACTTTCTTGCCTTTCCAGGTCGCCTTCAGCGTCTTGCGGAACTCGCGCTTCGGCCTCGATGCGCGCCTTCGAATGATTGGCCATGGATCCACCTATTTAGGATCGAACCGCGACTCGATCGTGATGATTCGGCCGACGCAGGCGGGCGAACAAGTGAAAATCGATTTCAGACATCCGGCAGGACGGGTTTTGCCCCGTACTCCCGCTCATCTTAGCCTGGACCGAGGAATACTCTTACATGAAGAACGGGGTAATTATCGCACAGAAAACGTGAAAAACATGTGAGGGAAGCGATCTCTAATAATCTGTTAAGCGGGAGTCGGTAGGATGTCGCTTCCCGTCGGGCGCCAGGGCTGGACGCGCCCGTCTCGGGCCGGGGGTGCTCTGCCGATGCGAAACCTGTTTGCCGTGCCCTGGCTGACCGCTTGGCCGCCGGACTCTGCTCAGCATCGGGGCTCGCGGTGATCGTGGTGGTCGGCATATTCGCGCCTGCTGAAGATCGGCAGCGGTGGGAAACACGCGCCGGAAAAGGAGCTGCTCACGGGGTCGATCCAGAAGGCGCCCGTGCGTACCTCGCCGTCGAATGACCCGATGGCGTCCTTCCTCGCTCCAGTTCTATCGGAACCTGCTCTCGCGGCCGGTGCAAGCACGGCGATGGATCGAGCGCCGGTTCGCCGCGTCGCGGCCGACCGGTGTGAAGAGCTGGCGGGCCGCTGTGATAGCGTCGGCGTCGGTCCCGCTCGCCCGCAGCTTTTCGACAAATCCTTCGCCCGGATGAAGCTCCGTCGCCACCGCCCATGGTGCGGGCGCCTGGCGCGCGCCGCGACGCTGTCTAATTCATCATCGACGCGTCAAGCTTGCGGCACTGTGAATTGAGCGGGCCGAACTCGAATTTGTATCTGGCGTCGACCGTTCCCTTGAAGATGAGCCCCGTCATGAAGTAGTTCGCGCGCACGAGATGGCTTGCGCCGGAGGGGTCGACTGGTTTCCAACAATGCGAAAACTGAAGCGGCAGCAACGCAAGAGACCATCCGTCAGCTTCGCCCCGAAAGCGGAACTCATTGATGTCGAATGACAGTGAGCCGCGTTTCATCGCCGTAAGATTGCTGACCGGCGGGGGCGATGAGAGAAACACGCGCTTCTGCAGCGATTGCTGATCGGACTTCATCGCCTTCAACAGCGCATTTCCGTCGGCCAGGACGGTGACTTCGGTCGGAGACCAGGTTGCGAGGTTGACGTTTTCAAGTCGGTACAGAAACAGTTTCACGTCCCAGTAGCCGCCGGTCTGCAGGCGCTCAACCTCGGTCAGGCCCGGCGTATCAGGGGAGCGTCGCTCAGCACATAGCGGACCTCGATCATGCGCAGAATATCGGGCCGAATCTCGTAGGCTCGGATGATGCGGTAGTCGAACGGCCTCTCGCTCAGCAGCTCGCCTGTGAACCGGACCAGCGCCTTTGTTATCATGTGCGCGTATTCGTCGAAGCTTGGAATGCCGAACTGCCATAGGCCGGTGTTCTGATGAGGGTTCTGCGTGGCCAACCAGAGATACAGTGGAGACTCCGCTATCCTTTGATAACGATCGCGTTCAGCCGTTAGCCTGAACATCGTTTCACTTTGGCCGAGATAAGTTGCGACGCTTCCACGAAATTCTGCTCCGGGCTGCAACCCGATCTGCTCCCGCAGGTATCGAATGATCGGCGTCTCGGCGTCTCCTTTGTAGCGTCCGGTTATTACGGCGCGAAACAAGGAGGGATAGTGTTTCACGTAAACATCGGGAATGACGACGAACAGCGTGATCGAAGCCGCGGCGATCGCCGGTGGGATGAAGATGCGGCCATGCGAAGGCTCGCGCTTCGCCCAGCAACCAGTCGGCCGCGATCATCAAGGGCAGTACCGTGAATACGCTGGCCGCAAATGCGATGTGCTGGACGGAGAACTCGTGGAACGCTCCGAACAGGTGAATGCTTCCTGCAACCCCAAGAAACCATAGGCCGAACACCAGCAGGACGCTGTAGATCGAGATTGCGCGAAACACCGCATTGCGGGACCGGGTTCCGCATACGGCCGCGGCCAGCGACAGCGCGAAGAACGGGAAGCTCGGCTGGCTGAGGCAGGGCAGGTACTGCTCCATCTGGTTCTGGCAGGTCGACAGATTTGCGAAGAAGCTCTTGCGCACCGCATCGTCGAGGATCAGCGCCTTGAACCCGTTCACCAGCTCCGCAAATTGCGGCCTGGCCCGTATCGACACGGAAGCGAGCGCGTCGACGTATCCCGCCATGCCGGTCGCCACGAAGCGCCGCTGCGATCAGGGCTGCCGACGCAAGCAGCCGCATGCGATGTGGTGCGCCTCCGAGGAGGACCACCGCAAAGCCTCCGACCACCATCAGATCGAAGATGAAATAGGTTGCCGACGCGTAGACTCCCCAGAACAAGGCCATGACCCCCACGGCAATGGCGGTTACCAGCGCGTGGCGCTGCGCTGCCATGCGCCGCGATGATCAAAGAGCAGATGATGAAGTTCGCCGCGGCCATTGTGACCAGGCGAAATGGTGCGATCGATGCATGCACGATGGTGTTCCAGCGCATCGTGAACGGGGGAAGAACATGACGACGAAAACAAGCGCAGCGAACAGGATGGCCAGCCGCGATGCGCCTGCGGCACGTCCGAGGCAGTACAGGCTCGACAACAACAACGACAGATGGATCAGGTAGGAGATCGTGATCCTGGCCAGCGCGGGAAGTGGCAGCTGAAGCACCAAGGCGCCGGGATTGAGCCATGGGGTGTTCGTCCAGAAGGTGGTGCCGAGGCCGGAAAACGGATTGAAGATGGTCAAGTCGAACCAGTGTCCCCAGGTGTAGGCGTATTCGTAATTCCATCTGGAATAGTTGCCGTCCGTGATCGAAAACAGTCCGGCGATATTTTCCGGCATTAGTCGCCATCCGACGAGCATCGATGCAAACACGACGATGCTGCAGATGACGGCGGAGGCGGTCAAAGGCGTAACGGTCCGGCGCAAATATGTCATGTGACCGCGACCGGCCCGGCCGCGCACGCGAATTGCGGCCCACAGAGTGGCGCGATTTGCGAGCGACAAAGCGGCACGAGCCGCGAGCCAGACCACCAGCAATCCTGCCACAACGACGACAACGCCCGATTTCGGCGCCGGGCAGGATCAGGCTTCTCGTTTTCTCGAAGACGGCCTCATACAGGATGACGCCAAAGATCGCGGCGACCGGAGACCACGGCAAAACTGCCTCAATGCGGCGAAGCATGTCTGCGGCGCTCCTTCCGATCGGCAGGGCACTGCATCGTCACCTTACCGGAAGCGACCGCGGTCGCGCTATCCGCGGCTTCCTGCGGTTGCGCTCCTGTCGAGTGAGCAGCCGAATGGGCATCGGGGTCTACGGCGCCGCCTTGCTGCAAGCGCCCCTGAGCCAGTGCGGCTTCATCGAGATCGCGATGGAGCGCCGCGTGCGGCCCCGCGCGTCTCGATAGAGGACGTAGCCGGCCAGCGGCCGGAGCGGTGGCGTGTAGACAAAGTCGCGTGCAGACAATGGAGCTAATGCGGCACGCCGCGCGCACGACGGCAACCGAACCCGTGTGAGCGCCTTAGCCGCGGTAGCGATCGACCACGGCAGCACTACGGTCTGCGCGCAAATGACCTCACGGCAACCCGCGGGCGAGCGCGCCTACTTCTTCTCTGCGCCAGGGGCGGCTTCGGTGCCCCCACGCTGTCCATTTCAGGCTGTATTTTTCGGAGGTGGTGGGAGCCTGGCCAGTGGTTGCCGGGTCGGGCGCGTTGGCGTCCGGCATGGTCGCCGCCGGCGGTCGGTCGGGGGTTCCAGTCCGCGGATTGTTTGCGGCAGGAGGCGCGGCGGTGGGATTGGCCGCGTCAGGGAAATCTCGTGTGGGCGTCTGAGCCGATGCGATACCGCCGCTGATAAGGAGCGCGGCAACGGCGAACACGACGGATTGCTTCAGCATGGCGGGTTCTCCGGTGGGATCCGAAGGAAAACGCCTGCTCCGCACTTCCGGTTCCTTTCAGCTTCGGCTCTTCCTTTTCTTTGTGGCGTTGCGCCGGCCCGAACAGGTGCTGGGCCAGGCGCGAATCGTTGTAGATGTCCCCACATGTCCCGCAAGCCGGCGTTTCGTGTCGGCTGCTCCCGCACCGGGCTCGGCCTCTTTGCAACCGCGCCGATCAAGAAGCGTGCCTTTATTGTCGAATACAAGGGCCGCAAGCTCACGACCGCGCAGGCCGACAAGCTGGAGGCGCGCGGCAACCGCTATCTCTACGAGATCAACAGCCGGTGGACGATCGACGGAACGACCCGCAGGAACCTCGGCCGCTACGCCAATCATTCGTGCCGGCCGAATGCCGAGTCCTCACAGGATCGGCCACAAGGTCATCCTGCGCGCCATCAAGACCATCAAACCCGGCGACGAAATCACCTACAGCTACGGCCGCGATTATTTCATCAACGTCATCACGCCGCGCGGCTGCAAATGCGCGAAGTGCCGGAAGAAGCGGTCCGAGGCACGCGCGAAGGCACGGGCAAGAAACGGCGACGCCGCACTTCCGATTGATTTGTAACGGCATCTCGTATAAAGACGCATCATCTAAAAAGTGTGATGGAGACCGCCCGCTGCTGGGCGCCAGGCTTACTTCCGGGAGGCGGGAGCACTCTCGTTTGCGCGGCGCGAGCGGCGATTTGCCCGTGCGCCGGCGCAATGAGGGCGTCAGCGGAGCTATGGCCGAGTGCCTCGACCACCATGTCCTGACTTATTGCGATACGGCGGCGCGACCGTTGCCCGCCGGCAAGTCGGTGGCCGGGAAAGATCGACGATCAAGGACCAACGCAGTAATGCCCGATGGAAAGACAAGACCTCCCGTTCACCCCCTCTCGACTACCAATCCCGCGACCAGTTCGACCCCTTCCATGACCGCACCGGAGCGCTTCGCCTGTACGCACCCACCGCCGCGCCGGTAAAGACCGTAGCCTGCATCCAGGAGCTTCCAGCGCGACGCGCTGCGATGCCAGCGCGTGGTCGCAGGTTTCGCCTTATGTTCATTCTGCGCCAGTCCGCGGTGGCGTGGGACTACCTGCGCGGCGATGCCGTGTTGCGCCGCTTCGGGGCGACCACGCACGAGAGCGAGCTGCGCGTCGATTATCCCCAAGGGCGCAGGTCAGGCCCTACGGCGCCGACAATCCCGACGCCATGCGTGGCATCTGGCACTGACGGCATCGTGCTCGACGAATACGCCGACATGGACCCGCGCATGTGGTCGAGATCCGGCCGGCGTTGGCCGACCGGCTGGGCTGGGCGGTGTTCATCGGCACCCTGGAAGGGGCGCAACGCCTTCTTCGAGCTGCAGGCGGCGCTCGCAGAAGGAGGAGGGCTGGTTCTCCATGATGCTCAAGAGAGCAGACCGGGGTCATCCCCGCCAGCGAGGCTGAGCTGGCGCGGCGCGATCTCACCGAGGAGCAATACGCCTGTGAATTCGAATGCCCTTTCTCGACGCCGCCGTCATCGGCGCCTACGGAAAGCTGATGACGCGGGCCGAGGCCGAGCATCGTGTCGCCGGCGCCGCATGATCCCGCCGTGCTGGTGTGGACGTCGTGGGACCTCGGCATCCGCGACGCCACCGCGATCTGGTTCGCGATCGGGCGATCAGGATCATCGATTACTACGTGAAGGTCCGGCAAGCCGATCTAGGCCACTATGTTCGCGAGATCAATGCACGCCCCTGGGCGTTCATGCCGGGCACACATCGTGCCGCACGAGCTCCAGGCCAGAGCTCGGCACCGGCAAGAGCCGGCTGAGGTGATGAAAGTCTCTGGCTTCGTGTTATTTCACGCCCGCCCCGCTGCACCGGGTCGAGGACGGCATCAACGCCGTGCGCATGGTCCTGCCGCGCTGTTGGTTCGACGAGAAGAAAATTGGTGCCCGCGCAGCATCGACGCGCCGCTCAAGCTCTACCGCGCCGACTGGCGACACTGCGGTGCTGCAGGTGCCGCGGCTGCAGCCCAGGCACGACACTGACTCCGCACCGCCGCGGACTCCGTTTCGCCATCTCGCCATGACGCTCGACCGCCGCACGGCGGAGAGCGGGTTTCACCGCCGGATCGAATATGCGCAGCAGGGAGTGGCGTGACGCTCTGCCGGAAACGAACATCCGGTATCGAATTCCGGTTCGAAGCACGCGGCCGCACTAGTGACGCTTTCCACCAAACACCTTCCTGATCCGTGAGATAAAGCCGATCCGGGTCGCAAATCGAACACCCTCGCAATCCCGATCCAAGGACCAGAAAGCGAAGCGAACGCCAGGCGATCTCTCCGGCGAGAATTTGCGCAATAGCCGGCCGGTCGTGAGCCGGGCGACGGCGCCCGTGAGCGGTGTCGCAGAAGGCCGATGCCGGACCGACAGACCCATCCCGGCCCGCGCCGCCATGATGCCCCGGAGCGACGGTTGCGCACATCGGCCCGTTGATCGGGGGTTGCTGTGGTGCCGCGAGCGGGGCCGGAATCCGAAAGCGGGTCTGCGGTGCCGGGTTGCCAAAACGGAACGGACCGCGGCCCATGCCGCCCAGGCGCAAAGCCATGGCCCCGCCAAGACCTGCGCCGCGGGCAAAGCCGTCCGTCGATCCGACCACACAGGCCAGCGCCAATACAGCTGCAAAACAGGTTTCATGATCAAAGTTCCTCACTGGTCGTCGGCACACGGGCCACGATTCAACCACTTCCCCACAGGCTGTTTGGTCGGTCTTGCTTCGATTGATGGCGCCCCAGGTTCTCCGGCCGCCTGATGCCCTGAGCAGGCTCACGTTGATTGAGAGCGCAGAAAGGCGCGACTTCAGAAGTTTGAGCGGGTTGTCGGTCTCAGGCGCGGTTGAGTTTTTCGGGCTCGCGTAGGTCTTGAGGCAGTCGTTGCCTTTTGGGGACGCACGGTTGGCGCGACGGGCCTTTTCCCGGCCATCCCACCGCAATACTTCTGCGCCCTTGGATCAAAGCACACGGATCGTTCCAAAGGGGGCCCTGTATCCAGGAACGTGCCGTGTCGACAAGCCTAGCGACCATTCGCTGCAGTCGCGGACGGTCGAGAGGTGGCTCAGTCGAGCCACCACGCGTGATGCCGTCCTGGGAAACGCGGATGGCTTCGATAGTGTGCATTTCGCCCATGGCTCAAATCGATTTCCCCCATTCAGTCGCCCAGTAAGCGACGGATACAGCTTCCCCACCTGACCGAATTGATTCCGCTTCGGCCGCCCAAAGATCGAGATGGCAATATTCAAGCACGAGCGGGCCTCGTCAACCTCCGCGACCACACCGTTGAAGGAGGCGAAGGGGCCGTCGGAAACCGCACCCGCTCGCCCACCTGAACGCGGGCTTCACACCTGAATAGTCCCGAGGAGAATCGTGCTCAAACTCCCGATAATCATCTCGCATACCATGCTCCGAAAACAGCTTTGTTCTGAAGCGGCGGGGAACGCGTGCCCGGGCGTGGCCATGCGGGAAGTTCGGTGACGGGGCGCCGTGAAGGTCTCTGACCTCGTCGGTGGTAAAACCGCCGCCACCCCCGGGTCGCCCTCGAGGATCATATGATTGTGTCCTTCGAGCGACGAAGCGCGCGCCGTGATGCCGGCGGCAGCGTGTGCGCCCTTCTCGAACGGCTGCACGCGTCGCTGCGCAATGCAGCACCAGGGTCGGCACGGTGACCCGGGGAGAGATCGATCACGTCGATGTCGTCCACCGCGCGCCGGATGCGCACAGCGTTCCCGGGCGATGTCGTCTTCTGCTGCGTCGTTGCCCTTGTTCGTGCGCCGGGATGAACAGCGAGGTGAAGATCTGGCGAAAGGCCGGGTTCTCCTGGCCCCAGCCCTGGCGCATGAGGGTGAGCAACGCATCTGCCTGCTCGATCTCCTCGGGCGAGCCGCGCTTGCGCCGTCCGCGTGCGAAACCGCCGTAGAGCACGAGATGGCTCACGCGCTGCGGATGCCGCACGGCGTAGGCGATGGAGACCGCGCAACCCTGCGAGATGCCGAGCAGCGCGAACCGATCGATGCCGGTGGCTTCGACCACGCTCTCGAGGTCGCGCGCGAAGGCCTCGAACGAGATGTCGTCCACCTCCCAGTCGGAGAGGCCGTTGCCGCGTGCGTCGTAGCGGATCAGCCGGTGCTCGGCGGCGAGCTCGTGCAGCAGGTGGCTCCAGATCGGGCTTTCCCAATCGTATTCGAGATGATTGAGCCAGTTGGCCGCCTTGAGCAGCGGCGGCCCAGTCCCGACTTCGGCGTAGGCGATGCGCACGCCGTCGGACGCGGTGCAGAACTGAATCTCATGCCGCAGGGCAGCCGCCGCGGCGGCTCCGCGTTGGCGGCGACGGCGGCCTCGCGCGGCGCGAACGCTTCGCTCGACCTCGCCGATGAAGCGGATGCCCTTGCGGTGCACCGTGCGGATCAGGCGCTGCGCCTCGCCGCTGTCGCCGACCGCCTTGCGCACGGCGTTGATGCGGCTGGTCAGCGTCGATTCTGAGACGACGCGGCCGTCCCAGATCGCCTCGATCAGGTCGTCCTTGCTGACCACGCGGTCGCGGTTGCGCACCAGATGGACCAGCAGGTCGAACACCTGCGGCTCCATGGCGATGCGCTCGCCGGCGCGCCGCAGCTCGCGCCGCTCGACGTCAAGCACGTGATCATCAAAGAGAAATTGCACCTCGGCCCCAATCCTGGACGGCAGCCTTTCTCAGCAATAATCGGGGTTTCTCGGTGACAAATCAAGCTTCCCGCAAAGTCTTCCGGCCGGGACGACGGCACACTGCCTGTCATGCCGATGGCGATTTCGCCGATCGGCTGCGGACGGAGAGCGCCATGAGTCCAGACCCAGGAGATCGGCCAAGACGTCCGCCAAGGCATCCGCCGCCGCCATGACGGCTCCATCGACGTCGACTTTTACCGCGCCCGGGCGGCCGCGCTGCGTACCCAGGCGATCCGGGACGCCTTCCGGCACGCTGGCGCCCGGTTGCGCACGCCTTTCAAGCAATGGTGGATGCGCTTGGTGCTGCTGCCCAGCGGCCGTTGACTCCCCTGGTTTTGGCGATCGTCCGCGGAAGATCCGACATAATGAATGGATGCGGCTCCCACAAGCGAGAGAGAAGATTCACGAGCATACGGTGTTCAATCGTCCCGGTCTTCAGCGCGTCGAAATAGAGACGTGCCCGCGTACTGGGCCTTCTGGCCGGCAGAGACCGTAGCTCCGGCTCCCGGCTCTTGCCGGCCTGGGGAGGGCGAGGCTCAAACGCAGGCGTGACTGCGGCAACGGCCCCTCTTTTCATTCAGCGGGCCGTTCATCTACGAATCTCCATACTGACGACGCAGGGAGAAATGCGCGCTCACAAAGAGCGCGCGAGGAACGTCACAGTTGCTCGCCGCAAGAGGGATCTCCACGCCGACCCAGCGCTTGGAGCCACGGCCGTCGATGGCTCGGGGCGCTGAGCGCATTTTTGCGCGCGCGCCGGGTCGGCGGCGTCCAGAGTAGTGCAATGCCGCAAAGGCTCGCGTTTGGCCCATTGGGAGAGGCACGATCGTCGGGTTGCCCGGCAACCCCGCCGGACCGCGTCGCGCATTTCCGAAGCGTCCATGACCTGCCCGTCGCGGCCGGACGCCTCGAACGAACGATCGCTCGGTCCCCGGTATTGTCCAGCGAGGACGGCGCCATTCGTTGGAAGGAGGGCGAGCGGCTTCATCATCTCCTGGAGCAGGCCTGTCGGCGCTTCGGGGCGAACGACGCGGTCGTCACCGACGACGCCGTCATCACCTATCGCGACCTCGACAAGCGCGCCAACCAGGTCGCCCGCTACCTGATCGACCAGGGGATCGAACTCCGGCGATCGGGTCGGTCTTCTGTTCGACAAGATCGGTCGAGACCTATCGTCGCGTTGCTGGCGGTGATGAAGGTCAACGCCGCCTATGTGCCGCTCGACCCTGGTTTCCCGACGGAGCGCATTGGCTTCATCCTGGCGGACGCGAGCATCAAGACCGTCGTATCGATGTCCGGCTTCGGCGCGCGAGCTCGGCGCGTTCGACGTGCGCCGCGTCCTTCTCGATACCGCGAAGCGGGCCATCGACGCAAAGCCAGACACGCGCCTCACCGCCGGACGAGGTCGGGCCGCCGGTCGATCGGAGCTTGCTACATCATCTATACCTCGGGGACGACCGGCAACCCGAAGGGCGTCGTCGTCGAGCATCCCAGCATTTGCAATTTCGTCCGGGTAGCGGCGGAGCTGCTACGGGTTTGCGCCCGGCGATCGTGTCTATCAGGGCATGACGATTGCCTTCGACTTTTCGGTGGAGGAGATCTGGGTCCCGTTGATGGCCGGCGCGACCCTCGTCCCGGGCACGTCCGGGCATCACGCCTGCTCGGCAGACGAACTCGCCGATTTCCTGCGGGATCGAAGGGTCACGTGCCTCTGCTGCTGCCCGACCCTGCTGGCGACGATCGAGACGGAGTTGCCTCAGCTCAGGATCCTGCTGGTCGGCGGCGAGGCCTGCCCGCACAACCTGGTGGTCCGGTGGCATCGCGCAGGGCGGACCATCCTGAATTCGTACGGCCCGACCGAGGCCACCGTCACCGCGACGTTGACGGAATTGACCCCGGACAAGCCGGTCACGATCGGCCGGCCGCTGCCGAGCTATTCGATTGTCGTTCTCGATCCGGACGCGGATCAGGCCGCACCCTGGGGCAAGCTCGGAGAAATCGGGATCGCCGGCATCGGGCTGGCCGCCGGCTACTTGAACCGCGATGACCTGACGCAGACGGAAGTTCATCGCCGATTTCCTGACGATCCCCAACAACCCGTCGAAGCGGATCTATCGGACCGGCGACCTCGGCCGCTTCAACGAGGACGGCGAGATCGAGTACCACGGCCGGATCGATACCCAGGTCAAGATACGCGGCTACCGGATCGAACTCATCGAAATCGAGATCCGTGCTGCTGGATTTGCCGGAGATCGCGCAGGCGGTGGTGACCACCTACGAGCCCGAGCCGGGAACGGGTCGAGCTCGTGGCCTACTACTCGCTGAAGCAGGACGCATCGGTCCTGTCGCGCGGCGAGATCACGCACGCGCTGCGAAGCCGGCTGCCGGCCTACATGATTCCGGCATATCTCGAGGAACTGCCGTTCATCCCGATGACGATCAGCAACAAGGCCGATCACAGGCAGCTGCCGAAGCCGCAACGGCCGCGCGTCCCGGCCGGCACCAAGCTGGTCGCCGCCAAGACGGACGAGCGAGCACTTCCTCTCGCGCGCCCTGGCCGAGGTGCTGAAGGTCGACCATGTTTCCACCGAGTGACCATTTCTTCGACGACCTCGGGCGCGAACTCCCTGCTGATGGCGCGCTTCTGCGCCCGCATCCGGCAGCGTCCGGGCATGTCGACCGTGTCGATGCGTGAAGTCTATCTGAACCCGACCATCGCCAAGCTCGCCGAGCGCCTGGGTCAGGCGGCCGACGAGGCGGTCACCACGGCGGAACGAGAGCCGTTCCACGTCCCGTCCGACTTCTGCCTATTACGGGTGCGGCGCCCTTCAGCTTCTGTTCTATGCCGTCTGCAGCCTGCTCGGTCTGTCGTTCTTCGACGCCGGCCTCGAATGGACCTATGAGGCGGTGGGCGACCCGCTCAAAGTCTACCTTCGCAGCGTGGCGTTCGGCGTCGGGTCATTCGTCGTGCTGACCGCCGTCCCCATCGTCGCGAAGTGGGTGCTGATCGGAAGGTGGAAGGCCGAGTCCATCCCGATCTGGAGCCTGCGCTACTTCCGCTTCTGGGCGGTCAAGACCCTGGTTCGCAGTGCGCCCGTGGTGGTCGTTTTCCGGCAGCCCGATCTACAACATCTATCTGCGCCTGCTGGGTGCGAAGATCGGACCGAACGTTGTGGTCGACTGTCGGTGCGTCCCGGTCTGCACCGACCTGATCGCCATCGGCGAAAACGCGATCCTGCGCAAGGATTCCATCCTGCTGGGCTACCGGGCCCAATCCAATTTCATTCATACCGGACCGATCGAGATCGGCAGCAATGCGTTCGTCGGCGAAGCCAGCGTGCTGGACATCGGTACGGCGATGGGCAACGACACGCAGCTCGGACATGCCTCGTCCCTGCAGACCGGTCAGCGCATCCCGGACGGCAAGCACTATCACGGCTCTCCCGCGCAGGAGACGACGTCCGACTACTGCCCGATCGAGAACGTAGCCCTGCTCCGCGGCTGCGGCGCGGACTGTTCGAGGCGATCCGGCTCCTGGGCCTGTTCGCAATCGCCATGCCGGCCCCCATCCTGCTGCTGGCCCACTGGGAGCATTACTCCGCCGGGTTCGCGGGCAGCGCCTCCGCGCAGCGCCGACGCGCTGACATCGGGCCTGCTGCTGCTTTCCGCTCGGCTCTTTTCTCGGCTCGCTGGCGGCGGGGTTGCTCGCCGTCTACATCGTCCCGCGGATTTGCCACCGCTTCCTCGAGACCGACAAGACGTATTCCCTTTATGGCGTTCATTACCGGCTGCAGACCATCGTCGCGCCGGTTCAGCAATTCGCGTTTCTTCAATCTGCTGTTCGGCGACAGCTCCGCGATCGTCCACTACATGCGGCTGCTCGGCTGGAACCTGAACACGGTGGAGCAGACCGGCTCGAACTTCGGCACCAACCAGCAGCACGACAACCCGTTCCTCTGCGACATTGGCAGCGGGACGATGGTCTCCGACGGGCTGTCGATGATCAACATGCACCAGTCGAGCTCATCGTTCCGGCTCGTCAGGACCCGCATCGGCGATCACAACTACCTCGGCAACAACATCCACTATCCGCCGGATGGGCGCACCGGCCGGAATTGTCTCCTCGGCACCAAGGTGATGATCCCGATCGACGGCCCGTGCGCGAGAATGTCGGGCTGCTGGGGTCGCCCAGTTTCGAGATTCCGCGCATCGTCGAGCGCGACAAGTCCCTCATGGGCGCCTTGAGCGCTGAAACCCGCGGGCAGCGCCTGCGGCAGAAGAACTTCTACAATCTCGTCACGGTCTCGCTGTTCCTGTTCGGCCAGTGGCTGTTCCTCTTCGCCACGCTGGTCGTCTGGCAGGCGGCCTTGTTGAAATATCCGCACTACGGCGTTTTCTCGCTCTTCGTCGCCGCGCTTGTCATGTCCTGGGGTCGATCCTGTACTTCGGGCTGCTCGAACGGGCGAGCCTCGGCTTCAGGCGGCTCGAGCCGAAGATGGTCACCGATCTACGACCCGTATTTCTGGTTTCACGAGCGTCATTGGAAGCTCTCCGACTCGCCGGTCGTGAAACTCTTCGCCGGCACGCCGTTCAAGAGCCTGATGTGGCGCCTCGTGGGCGTGAGGATCGGCCGGAAAGTCTATGACGGCGGCTGCGTCATGACGGACCGCACGCTGATCGAGATCGGCGACTACGCCAACCTGAACGAAGTCAGCGTGCTGCAGGCGCACTCGCTCGAGGAAGGCGTGTTCAAGTCCGACCACGTGCGGATCGGCAAGGCCTGCACCCTCGGCCCGCGCCGCGTTCGTTCATTATGGCGTGACCATGGGCGATCATTCCGTGCTCGACGCGGATTCCTTCCTCATGAAGGGTGAAGTCCTCGACCCGTACACCGTGTGGTGTGGCAACCCGGCTAAGCTGTATCGCCGCAATCTGGCGGCTGACCGGGTTGCAACGAGTGCGCCGTCGCAGGAGCTGACGGACTGTTTCATGCCGAAGGTGGCTGCCGAATAGCGCGGCGATCGACCGTGGAGCCTGTTGTGACGCATCGCGGCGGTCGTTTCCGACCATATGGTCGCGTTTGCGCAAGCGCGTTCCGCGACCCGTCCCGGACGGCAGCCGATGAGCGGCCTAAAGCTCCGCGACTCGTGCTTGGTCCTCGCTCGTCAGCTGGCAGGGTCCTTGCCAGCTGATCGGGCGGATTGGCGCGTCGAAGGGTCGGCGCAAACCGATTGGAGTACGACATGGCCCGCTTTTCGAACCCATGCCATGTTCCATAGCCCAGCGCGGTCGTCACCAGAAACGCGGCCAGCATGGATAGCCAGAACGGCTCGATGAGCAACATCGAAAATTGCTGAACCGGCCAAGCCAGAACATACATTCCGTACGACGCGTCGCCTCCCTTCGAAAACCATGCCATGGCCTTGGAGCTGCCGAAGCCGATGGTGGCCGCAGCAACTGCGAGCGATTGAAACATGGTGTCGATCGGCACCAGATTGCGGATGACAAAAATCCCTATCAGTCCCGTGGCTCCGACCGCCAGAGCGTGCCTTCCGATATATGGCCAGACGACCGCCAGCACGGCTCCGGATAAGAAGAAGGAACCCAGTCTGAAGAAATCGAGGCTGTTCAGGTGCTCGATCTCGAACTCACCGAGAAAGCGGTGTCGCACTCCAGGCGATGCCGAGGAGGAGAGCGCCCAGAACGATGCCGGTGCCGCTCCATCGCCGACCCACCAAGAATATCAGTGCAAGTACGGCGTAGAGCCAAAGCTCGTAGGGGAGGCTCCAGAGCGGCTCGTTGACCGCTGGTCGCACCGTGTCCGCAAACACACCGGGTATGACGTAAGTCACTCCCCGCAGAAACATCAGAAGATTGTTGATTACATACTCGGCGTGCGACCAGAGATGGGCAAAGTTGCCGTACCAAAAAAGGTTGCTGCTGAAGTCGCAACCAGCACGAAGGCAAGATTTGGAAATATTCGGAGAAACCTGGCGGCGACGAAACAGAGCCCAACCCTTCGATTTCTGCAGCGACCGGCAGATGAGGAAACCGCTGAGACAAAGAAGACCTCGACGGCGAGCTCTCCAAAGTCCTCGCCGTAGCCCGGCACCGGCGGCTCGGGAGCGTCCCGCCAGGTCAAAATGATGGCTGAATAGAACGGCGGAGGCGGCACAGAAACGGACGAAGTCGTAACTGTTCTCGGTGCGTGGATCCAACGGCCCGATCCGACCGTTACCACCGCCTCGTGGAGTGATTTGCGACGTCGGGTGCAAGCTGCCTGCCTTTCGCTTCCGATGGCTGGCTCACCTTGACCACGAAGCTCGCCCGATCGGCGATTGACCTCGCCGCCTGACCGATACGGATATGCCGGAGATCGTATCGCGGCAATCGCAGGGGTTTTTAAGCAGAAAGAGCCAGAACTGGCAACCGCGCTGTGTTGCGTGGGGACGTGGCATTCAATGGGAAGGAAATGCTCAGTCTTCCACGCGCTCGTTTCGATGGATACGCGATCTCCGAGGTGACAGCGGTGTCCCGGGCGAGCGGTACGCGAGCCTATTCGCTCCCGTTCCGGAAGGTACGATGGGGCGGAAGCGGGCGGCATGAGTGTCCCTCCGCTCTTCTGGCACTCCTGGGCGCTATTTCTCCGCTCTGTGAGCCACCTCACTTTCGCCCTCGGGTCGCGCGGCTATGAGGGTGCGTCTCATCAGACGGAGGGTGTTGTGGAAAAACGCGACATTGTGCGGAAATGGTCTCCGGAGGACTGGCGTGAATTCGATCGCTGGATCAGAGCAAATGCCGTTATCGGTTCGCTCCTGGCGGCCGGACTTCTCGTCATGGCTGTGGCCGGCGCACCTTCCGTCGGGCCTGGTGACGCCGCAACGGCTGCCGATTCGAAAGGCTCCGAGGTAGGCGCGTCCGTACAATCACGGCTCACCCCCGCTCCTTGACCACGCCGCATTTTCACTTGCCCTGTTACCGCAGAATCACAAAGTCGTGCGCCGACACCGCTTCGAGCCCCTGCCAGCAAACGTAGGGTGGCAGAGGCGCGTGGCGAGGTGCCCACGCGCAGTGCGCGGCACGACCCTATGACATCGCGGACGATTCGCGTGTGCGAGCGCTCGGTGGCAATGTCGTCGCAGCTGCCTCGCCAGCACGCGCCATCTCGGCCGCCGCATCCGCAACGATGCGCTTGAGCTCCGGCAGGCAGGAGCCACAATTGGTGCCGGCGCGCAGCGCCGCCCCGATGCCTTCGACGCTGGTCGCCTTGCCCGACTGGAGCGCGTCGCGGATGGTGGCGAGCCCCACGCCGAAGCAGGCGCACACGATCGGCCCGGCGCTGGCAAGGCCGTCGGCCGAGCGGCCCGACAGCAGCACGCGCCGCGCCGCGTCGTTGAGCGTGCCGGCTTCGAACAGCGCCTTGACCGCGTCCCATTGCGGCGCCGCCGCGGCGGGGCCGATGAACAGGCAGCCGTCGAGCCGTCCGGCGACGAACGCCGCGGCGCGGTAGATGCCGCGCTGGTCATCGCACAGTTCGGCGAGCTCGGCGTCGCTCGCCGAACATTTCGCGCGCGCGCTCGCGCCAGGTCGCGGGGCCGTCGTTGCTCGCCAGCAGCAGGCCGAAGGCCTGCGCCAGCGCGACGCGCGCCCACCAGGTGCCCTCGGGCAACGCAGAGGGGCGGCGCGTCACCGCAAAGCCGCGGAACGCGAATGTCACCGGCGCGATCGCCGCCGGCGTGGCCTTGGCGTCGGGCTGGCCGGAATAGCGGTCGGTCTCGGGCATCACCAGGTCGCCGATGCGCGCGGCCGAAGCCGTCGCATCGCTCCAGTGAATGGGCACGAAAAGCGAGCCACTCCGGTGGCGTGTCGCTGACGCTCACCTTGAGCACGCACGATCCCCAGCGGGTCGTGAGCTGCGCGAAACCGCCGTCGACGAGGTTGTTCGCCGCGGCGTCGTCCGGATGCACCTCGACGAACGGCTCCGGCGCATGCGCGCCGAGCCGCGGGCTCAGGCCCGATCTGGTCATGGTGTGCCACTGGTCGCGCACGCGGCCGGTGTTGAGGCGGAACGGGAAGTCGTTGCCGGTCGGCACGCTCGGCGCCGGCGGCTCGGGCGCGATGAAGCGCGCCTTGCCGTCCGGCGTGTAGAAGCCGCCCTCGGCGAAGAAGCGCCGGTCCAGCTGGCGCTTGCGCCGCGTCTCGCCGGCGCGCAGCGGCCATTGCACCGGATCGAGCGCGGCAAAGGCGTCATCGTTGATGTCGGCGAGGCCGCCGAGGTCGAAGTCGCGGCGGCCGTCGTTCTCGAACGCGGACAGCGCCGCATGCTCGCGGAAAATGTCGGCAGCGGACCGATAGGAAAAGGCGGAGGTGAATCCCATGCGGCGCGCGACCTGCGTCACCATCCACCAGTCGGGCTTGGCTTCGCCCGGCGGCGCGCAGGAACGCGCGCTGGCGCGAGATCCGCCGCTCCGAGTTGGTCACGGTGCCGTCCTTCTCGCCCCAGGCCGCGGCCGGGAGGAGAATGTGCGCGCCGGCAGCGACGGTGTCGTTCGCGATGACGTTCTCGGACACCACGAACAGCTCGAGCCGGCCGAGCGCGTCGCGCACCTGGCGCGCGCGCGGCAGCGAGACCGCGGGGTTGGTCGCCATCACCCACAGCGCCTTGATCCTGCCGCGGGCGATGGCGTCGAACAGCTGCACCGCCTTGAGCCCTTCGCGCGTCGCCACCCGCGGCGCCTGCCAGAAGCGGCCGACGCGGTCGACGTCCTCGGCGGTGAAGCCCATATGGGCGGCGAGCTGGTTGGCGAGTCCGCCGACCTCGCGCCCGCCCATGGCATTGGGCTGGCCGGTGAGCGAGAACGGCCCTTGCCCGCGGCGGCCGATGCGGCCGGTCGCGAGATGGCAATTGATGATGGCGTTGACCTTGTCGGTGCCCTGCGAGGATTGGTTCACGCCCTGCGAGAAGCAGGTGACGGCGTTCGGGATGGCACGAAAGAGTTCGAAGAAGCGCGCGACATCGGGCCGCGGCAGGCCGGTGAGCCGCGCGGTCGCGGCGAGGTCGGGCGCGATCGCGCGCGCGCGCGCCAGCGCAGTTCTCGAAGCCGGCGGTGTGGGTATCGATGTAGCGATAGTCGAGCGCGCACAGGTCGGCGAGATGCACGAGCAGCCCGCAGAACAGCGCGGTGTCCATCCCGCCCGCGATCGGAAGAAACAGGTCGGCATCTTCCGCGGTGGCGGTGCGGCGCGGATCGATCACCACGATCTTGGCGCCGCGCTCGCGCTTGTTCTTGACCATGCGCTGGAACAGCACCGGATGGCACCAGGCGGCGTTCGAGCCGACGAGCACGATGAGGTCGGCGGTGTCGAGATCCTCGTATGCTGCCGGGCACAGTGTCGGCGCCGAAGGCGCGCTTGTGGCCGGCGACCGAGGAGGCCATGCACAGCCGCGAGTTGGTGTCGACGTTGCCCGAGCCGATGAAGCCCTTCATCAGCTTGTTGGCGACGTAATAGTCCTCGGTCAGGAGCTGGCCGGAGAGGTAGAACGCGACCGCGTCGGGCCCGTCGCGCCGGATGATGCGTTGAAAGCCATCGGCGACGCGGTCGAGCGCGACCGACCAGTCGACGCGCGCAGAACTGCCGTCGAACTGCCGCAGCATGGGATGCAGCAGGCGTCCGTCGAGCCCCAGCGTCTCGCCCAGCGCCGAGCCCTTGGAGCAGATGCGGCCGAGATTGGCGGGATGGTGCGGATCGCCGGCGATGCCGGCGCCGCCGTAGCCGTCGGGCTGCGCCAGCACGCCGCAGCCCACGCCGCAATACGGGCAGGTGGTGCGCACGGCCGGCGGCTGCGGGGAGGGCGCGTTCATCGCTACGCCGCCACCCGGGTGGCGAGCGCGCGCCCGAACACGAGATCGTCGCGAATGTGCGCGACCGAGGAGCCCGCGCGGATGAGGTCGAGATACCAGAGGCCGTCGGCGGTATCGCCGAACAACACCGCGCCGACGAGGCGATCATGCGCGATGATGAGCTTCTTGTAGATGCCGACGGCGGGATCGCTGAACACGATCTCCTCCGCCTCATCGGTCGCGGCGAGGAAGTCGCCGGCGGAAAACACGTTGACGCCGGAGACCTTGAGATTGGTGGCGAGCACGCTGCCGGGATAGCTCGCGCGTTCGCCCGCGAGCCGCCGCGCCAGGAGCTGCGCCTGCTCGTAGGCGGGCTCCACCAATCCGTAGCAGCAGCCGCGATGCTCGGCGCATTCGCCGATGGCGTGGACGCCGGCGGTGCTGGTCTCGAGATGGTCGTCGACCACGATGCCGCGCCCGACCTCGAGCCCGGCCGCACGCGCCAAACCGATGTTGGCGCGGATGCCGACCGCGACCACGACGGCGTCGGCGGCAATCGTGGTGCCGTCGCGCAGCTCCACCGCCTCGACCCGGCCGCTGCCGGCGATGCGCGCGGTCTGCGCCTGCAGGCGCACGGCGATGCCCTTGGCTTCGACCGCGCGCTTGAGCATGAGCGCGGCGCGCTGGTCGAGCTGGCGCTCCATCAGCCGGTCCATGAGATGGAGCAGCGTGACCCGCGCGCCGGCCTTGGCGAGCCCGTAGGCGGCTTCGAGGCCGAGCAGCCCGCCGCCGATCACCACCACGCGCGCGCCGGCGGCCGCGCGGTGGCGGCGATCGCGTTGACGTCGTCGACGTCGCGGAAAGTGAGCACGCCCGGCAGATCCATGCCGGGAATGTCCGGCTTGATCGGCTGCGAGCCGGTGGCGAAGACGAGCTTGGAGAACGCGAGCTGCGTGCCGCCCGCCAGCGTCACGTTGCGCGCGGCGGCATCGACCTGCGTCGCGCGCTCGCCGTAGCGCAGGGTCACGCCGCGGTCGCGCCACCAGCGCGCCGGCTTGAGCTCGATGTCGTCGAAGCCGACCTCGTCTGGCGAGCAGCGCGGACAGCAGCACGCGGTTGTAGGCGAGCCGCGGCTCCTCGCCGATGACGGCGACGGCGTAGCGGCCGAGCGCGCGCTGCGCGAGCTCGTCGACGAAACGCGCCGCGGCCATGCCGTTGCCGATCACGATGAGGGATCTGCTCATCGCCTGGGGTCCTCGTGCTCTCGGAATGCGCCGCAGTGCGCCCGGCCGCGCCGCGCTCGTAGGAGGGGCGGCGGCTGATCGGAGCGCCATCGCCGTTGACGGCGCCGTGGCGTTAGCTACTTCAAGGAGCGTGCCACCCCGGCCGGCCGATTTATCGCAGCAGTTGCAGGCGGTTAATCAGCCACAGCGGGATCGGCCGGGGGCGATCGAGCGCGCGCTTTTGCCCATTCCCTGCGCGCACCGCCTACGGCTTATGCAGCGTCGCGGCCGCATGGCTGAAGCTGCGGCGGCCGTGCTTGTAGCCGAACAGGGGTTGCGCGAGCTCGGCCACCGCCATTGCCGGATCGCGGCTGTCGATGACGACGAGGTCGGCGGCATGCCCGACCGCGACGCCATAGCGCGCGGCATTCATCAGCCGCGCCGGCAGCGTGGTGATCATGTCGAAGCAGGCGCGCATGTCGGCGCTGCGGCCGAGCTGCGCGATATTGGCATAGAGGTTCGCGATCCGGATGAGCGAGCAGTCGCCGAACGGCGTGAACGGATTGAGCACGTTGTTGGTCGCGAGCGAGCAGGTGACGCCATGCGCCAGCAGCCGATGCGCGGGCGCGACGCCGCGCGGCACGTGATGGTGATGCTCCCGCCCCATCAGGAACAGATCGGTCGCCGGCAGCACCGTGACGGCGACGCCGGCATCGGCCAGGCGGGTGCCGATTTCGGCGAGGCGGGCACGATCGACGGTGGACAGCTTGGTGACATGGCCGACCGCGACCCGGCCGCCCCAGCGATGGGCGTCGGTCTGGCGGCACACCTCGTCGAGGTGCATCCAGGACGGATCGAGGTCGAAATCCAGATGAAAGTCGACGTCGAGATCGAAGCGGCGCGCGATATCGAAGATGCGCGCGGTCTGCGCGGCCGGATCGGTGTCGGTATAGGGGCAGCCGCCGATGACGTCGGCGCCTTGCTCGCAGGCCTCGACCAGCAACTCCTCGGTGCCGGGATCGTTGGTCAGGCCTTCCTGCGGGAACACGCAGATCTGCAGGTCGAGCGCCCACGCGTAGTCGCGCTTGAGCGTCCGTACGGCGTGAAACCCGTTGAGGCCGACCCGCGGATCCGCCTCGACATGGGTGCGCATGCGCGTCGTGCCCTGGATGATGGCTTTCTCCAGGGTGCGCTGCGCGCGCGCGTAAATGTCGGCTTCGGTGAAGGAACGCTTGGCTGCGGCCACCGTGTTCGATCGCTTCCTCGAGCGTCCCGCGCTCGCAATTGCAGCGTTCGAGAATGCAGGACTTGTCGAGGTGGATATGGGTCTCGACGAACCCGGGGATCACCAGCCGGCCGTCGAGCTGCTGTTCCGGCGCGTCGGCAACGATATGGGGGCGATGTCGACGATGCGGCCGTCCGCGACGCCGATGTCGACCGGCGCCTCATCGCTTCCGGCCAGCCGGCCCTGACGCAGGACGAGATCGAGCGGCATGGCGTGCGAACGCTATTGTGCGGCTTCGGTGCGGCCGAGATAGGCCGCCTCGAGCTCGGGATCGTCGGCCAGTCCCACCGCGTTGTCCGAGCGCACGATCTTCCCGAGTTCCAGCACGTAGCCGCGGTCGGCGACGGTGAGCGCCAGGGCCGCCATCTGGTCGACCAGCAGGATCGTGACGCCTTCATCGCGCAAGCCGGCGAGGATGTCGAACAATTCGTTGATCATCGCCGGTGCGAGGCCGAGCGAGGGCTCGTCGAGCAGCAGGATGCGCGGTTTGGCCATCAATCCGCGTGCGATCGCCAGCATCTGCTGCTCGCCGCCCGACAGAAGCCCGGCCCGGATTGTGAGCCGCTCGCTTCAAGCGCGGAAAGCGCTCGAGCAGCGCCGCGATCTCGCCGTCGCGGTCGGCGTCGCTTGCGGCTGTGCGCGCCCGAGCACGAGGTTGTCGAGCACGCTGAGCTCGGGGAAGACCTGCCGGCCCTCCGGCACGAGCGCCAGTCCGCCGCCGCGCGATCTGGTGGGTTTCGAGCTCGCCGATCGGCGCGTTGTCGAGGACGATGGCGCCCTCCACCGGCCGCAGCAGCCCCGAGATCGCGCGCATGGTGGTCGACTTGCCGGCGCCGTTCGACCCGATGATGGTCACCATTTCGCCCGGGCGCACGTCGAGGCTCACATTGTCGAGCACGGGCGCGGCAGCCATAGCCGGCGGTGAGCTTGACGGTGGTCAGGACCGCGTCATGCGCGCCGCTCCACGGCGTCGCGCGCGGGCGCGCGCGCATCTCGCCGCCGCCGAGATAGGCCTTGAGCACCCTGGGATCGTGGCGGACCTCGACCGGGGATCCGGCGGCGATGCGCACGCCGGCATCGAGCACGATCACCGCGTCCGAGATGCCCATCACCAGCAGCATGTCGTGCTCGACCAGGATGACGGCGATGCCGAGATCGGCGATGCGCCGGATGAGCCGGCTGAGGGCGTCCTTGTCGGAACGCATCAGGCCGGCGGCGGGCTCGTCGAGCAGCAGCACGCGTGGACGCATCGCCAGCGCGCGCGCGATCTCGACCAGGCGGCGATCGACGTGCGGGAGATCCCCGCCGGCACCGACAGCGAACCGTGATAGCCGACGAAGGCGAGCAGCGCCTCGGCGGCGTCGCGATCGGCGGGCGAGGCCGCATCCGCCGCCATGCTGCCGAGCCGGCCGCGCCGCAGCGCGATCAGCACGTTGTCGATGATGCTCATGGTCGCGAACAGCTTGGTGGTCTGATAGGTGCGCGCGATCCCGGCGCGCGCCACCTTCCAGGCCGGGCTGCCCGCCAAGCTCGCGCTCGCCGAGCCGGATGCTGCCGCTGTCGGGGCGATAGAACCCGCCGATCAGGTTGAGCACGGTGGTCTTGCCGGCGCCGTTGGGGCCGATCACGCTCGTCACCTTTCCGGGAAGCGCCGCGAAGCTGACGGCGGACGCCGCCTTGATGCCGCCGAAGGTGATGCCGAGGTCGCGCACCTCGAGCGTGCCGGCCGCACCTTTGGGGCGAGAAACGCGGCGACGTCGAACGCGGTCGCTGCCACGACCGAGGGCTCCGTCCGCCGCCACAGCCGCGCGAGGAGGCCGAGCACGCCCGCGGGCGCAACCCACAGGATCACCAGCAGCGACGCGCCGAAAAACAGCAGCCGGTATTCGGCCAGGCTGGACAACAGCTCCGGCAGCACGACGCTGACGAGAGCGCCGACCACCGGACCGAAGGTCCAACCGGCGCCGCCGACGATGACCGCGAACAGGAACAGGATCGATTGCGAAAATGGAAATGAATCCGGCGCCACGAACATGAGGAGCGGCGCGAAAATGCCGCCCGCCAGTCCCGTGAACACCGCCGACAGGGAAAATGCCGCGGTCTTGACGATCACCGGATTGAGGCCGATCGAGCGCGCCGCGGGTTCGGCATCGCGCACCGCCACCATCGCCATGCCCCAGCCGCTGCGGGCGAGGCGGTGGAACGCAATAGAGCGAGGCGCCCGCGAGCGTGACGGCGAGCATCGCCATCTCGCGCTCGGCAAAGACCAGCGCGCCGAGCGACGGCGGCGCGATGCCCATGAGGCCGTTGGCTCCGCCGGTGAGCGCGCGCCACTCGATCGTGCCGTGCTGAATAATGAAGGCAAAGGCGATCGTGACCATGGCGAGATAGGGACCGGTCACGCGCAATGCCGGCAGCGCGAGCGCGAAGCCCACGATGCCGGCGACCGCGCCCGCCAGCGGCAATGCGATCCAGAAGTCGACGCCCTTGAGGGTGAGGATGGCGACCGTGTAGGCGCCGATCGCGTAGAAGCCGACGTGGCCGAGCGACACCTGCCCGGTCAGCCCCAGCAGGATGTTGAGCCCGACGCCGACGACCGCGGTCAGGGCGACAAGCGCGAGGACGAACGGCGTGTAGCCGTCTGACTTGGCTGCCGCCAGCAACGCGGCAGCGGTCAACGCCACGATGGCGATCGGGACCGCGGTGCGTCCGGCGGCGATCCGCATCGTCACACCTTGTTGACCGCCGCGCGCCCCAACAGCCCGTTGGGCATGAAGGCGAGGGCGAGAATGACAACGCTGAACACGACGATCTGGGTGTAGACCGAGCCGAGGAAGGCCGTGACCAACGCCTCGATCAAGCCATAGGCGAGGCCGGCGAGCATCACGCCGGAGGCCGACGTGATGCCGCCGAGGATCGCAACCGCAAACGCCTTGATGCCGAACAACGTGCCCATGTCGGAATGCACACTGAACAGCGGCGCGATCAGGAGCCCCGCGAGCCCGGCAAGCGCAGTGGAGATCATGAACGAAACGGTGACCGCGAGCCGCACGTTGATGCCCATCAGCTTGGCGGCGTCGGGGTTCTGCACCACCGCGAGCAGGGCCTTGCCCAGGCGCGTGCGGGAAAACACCACTTGCAGCAGGATCGCGATCGCGATGCCCGCCACCGGGATGACGAGCTGCAGCGGATAGACGCCGGCGCCGAAAATCTGCACCGGCTTCATCGCGAGCACGGAAGGAAAGCCGCGCGGCTCCTTGCCGAAGGTGAACAGCACCAGGTTGTCGAGCACGATGCCGCCGGCAACCGTGGCCATCAGCCACGCATTCGAGCCGCGCTCGGCGAATGGACGTACGAGGGTGCGCTCGATCAACGCTCCGACCAGCGCGCACGCGGCGAGCGCGGTGATGGCCGCCAACGGCAGCGGCCAGCCGAGCGTGACCGCGAAGGTGTAGCCCAGCACGGCGCCCAGCATCATGGCCGAGCCCTGGGAGAAATTGACCGTGTTGGACACCACGTAGGTCACGTGAAAGCCGAGCGCGATCAGGCCGTACATGCTGCCGAGGCCGAGACCCGAGATCACCGCCGAGGTCAGGAGCATGTCACCGCGCTCGTAAAGGCGGACAGGGCAGCGGCGATCCCGGCGCTGCCCTTTGATGACCGCCGAGCTAGTTCGTCAGCGGCAGGATCTCATCGCCCTTGAAGTAAGTGAAGAGATAATCCGACGCTGCGAGCGCATCCTGGTTCGTGGGCGTGAACGGTTTCTGGTAGGTCTTGATCAGCCCCTCATACTTGTCGATCCCGTAAAAGCCCTCGCGGACCTTGGGGCCATCGGTCGAGCCGGCCTTGGCGATGCGCGAGCGCGGTCAGATGCATGGCATCGTAGGCGTTGGCGATGCCGACCGCCGGGGTGACATCCGCCAGCGACTTGATCTCGGGATATTTCTTCTTCAGCGCGTCCAGCACCGCGGTCGCCTTTGGGCTGGAGTTGCCGGAGAAGCTGAAGGTCTGGATGAAATGCACCTTGGCCGCGCTCGGTCCCGCGAGCTCGGTGAAACGCCCGCCCGCCGGGCCCCAATGCGAGACGATCGGCACGTCCCAGCCCATGCGGTCGAGCGACTTCACCACCTGCGCCGACGGCGCCACGTTAGCCACCAGCAGAAGCACGTCGCTTCCGGCCTGCTTGAGGCGGCTCAACTGCGGCACGACGTCGACGTCGTTGGTCTCGAACTTCTCGATGCCGACGTAAGGCAGGTTCTTGGCCGCGAGCGCGGCCTTGAGGCCTTTCTCGTTGGATTCGCCCCACGGATTGTTGATCAGGATCAATCCCGGCTTCTTGGCGCCGTATTTCTTGATCGCGTAGTCGACCAGCGCGACATCGACGAGGTCATCCACTGCCGATACCCGGAATACGTAGTTCTCGGCCGCGCCGTTCTGGGTGATCGGCGTGCCGGCCGCCCAGACGCCCATGAAGGGTACCTTGGCCTGGTTGGCGAACGGCACGATCGCGATCGAGACGGGCGTGTCGAGGCCGCCGAACAACGCCGCCACCTTCTCGCGCTGCACCAGTTCGCGCGCGGCGAGCACGCCCTTGGCCGGATTGCTCTCGTCATCGCGCACGAGCAGCTCGACCTTCTTGCCGAGCACACCGCCCTTGGCGTTGATCTCGTCGATGGCCAGCGAGAGCCCGCGCACGATCGCCTCGCCCGATTTGGCGGACTGGCCGGACATGGCGGCGACAAGGCCGAGCTTGACCGTTTCCTGGGCTTGGACCGGAGCGGCGGCGAACAGCGCCATCAGGCCGAGCGCTGCCAGCGGTCGCACGAAAGGCATCTTGAGGGGCATGGGAAACCTCTGCGTCAATGGGCGATGCCGCTAAACAGGCAAGCCGCGTGCCAAACCGTATCCACTGAATCTGCGAGAAAATCCCTGATTTGTCGAGGCAGAACGCTCATCCAGGAGGCAATACCGCGGTCGCCCCGCTGCTATTGTATGCAATATTGTATACGATAATTTCCAATATCGCATGCTTTTTCTGGTCCGGATTGTGCATAGTGAGCCGCGATCATCATCACGGAGACCCTACCATGCCAAATACCCGCGCCAGTTCCGTCGCGACGATGGAAGAACCCCGTGACGCGGCCGGCGTCGTGGAGGCCTTCCTGCATGCGTCGATGGTGCCCGACCCGCAGACTGCTGCGCGCTATATCGCCGATGATCTCAAGATCACCTTCACCGGCGGCCGCAAATATCGCCATCCGCGCGAAACCACGGCGTTCAACGCCAAGCGCTACAAGTGGGTGAAGAAGAAGATGGAGCGCACCGACGTGGTCGCGGGAGAAGGTGAAACCATCGTCTACAATCTCGGCACGCTTTACGGCGAGTGGCCGGACGGAACATCCGTTCGACGGCAACCGTTACGTCGACCGCTTCGTCGTGCGCGGCGGCAAGATCGTGCAAATGGACGTCTGGAACGACAGCGCCGAGCGCCTGCTGACCAAGGCCGGGATCGAGGCCTAGTTCTTGTCACCCGCGGGCCTGACCAGGTTGCCGCCCGACTGTGCAGTCTACCGCTTGGCGCGTGCGCGGCCTGCCGGCGCAGGCTCGCCGGAGCATCGTTGGCGTAACGCGCCAGAATGGCCTTGATGTCGTATTCCCGTGGCGGGCGCGACACGATCAGGGCGCGCCCGGCGACGGCTTCCAGGTGCTCGTCCATCACCGCGGTCGCGCGTTCAGCGTCGCCGGCGGCGAGCGCGGCGATCACCGCGCGATGCTCGCTCACCGCGCATTCCGCAGAATGCGGCCGGCTGTAAAGCGCGAGGATGAGGCCGCAGCGCGACGCGACCTCGCTCACATATCGCGTCAAGACCGGGCTTCCGGTCATCTCGGCGAGCACAATGTGAAACTCGGTCGCGAGTCGGATCGACAGCGGTTCGTTGGTGCCGCGGGCCTGCTCCTCGTCGTCGACATGGGATCTCGAGCTGTTTGATCTGCTCGGCAGTCAGCCGGCCGGCGAGCCGTGAGACGATCAACCGTTCGAGCCCGAGCCGGACGTCGAACACATCGCGGGCCTCGTCCCAGCTCGGCGTCGCGACCGCCGCGCCTCGGTTGCGGCGAAGCTCGACCAGGCCTTCGGCGGCGAGTTGCCCCAGCACATGGCGCACGATCGTGCGGCTCGCGCCGAAGCGTTCGCCGATCGCATCCTCGGGAAGCTTGGCGCCCGGCGACAACGCCTGCTCGATGATGGCGTGGCGCAAGCGCGCGGTAGATGGCGCCAACCCGATCGGTGCTGCTGTTGGAGACTGGGCGCGCTGGTTTCGGCACGAGGGCGGCCGCGAATAGCCCGGCGATACGCCGGGCAGGGTTAAGTTCGACGCCGTGAAAGTGGCACGCCGATCCCGCGCGTGCAAACCAGCATCCGGCGGGCCGCGGTGCGCGGAGAACCTCGCGTCGGCTCAGAACTCGACGTCGAGCTCTTCCAGTTCATCCGGCTCGGACTTGGCGGCGGCGATCCACTCCTCCATGTACGGCATCGCCATGACCGCCTTGCAATAGGCGGCGCATTTGGGGTCGAGCTTGACGTCGTAGGTGAGAAAGCGCGTGACGACCGGCGCATACATGGCATCGGCCATGCAGGGCTCCTTGCCGAACAGGTAAGGGCCGCTGGAGGCGGCGAGGCATTCGCGCCAGATGGCGGTGACGCGATCGATGTCGGCCTGCGCGCCCGCCCACACCTTGAAGCCGGGATAGTGCGCCTTGAGGTTCATCGGCAGCGCCGAGCGCAGGTTGCTGAAGCCGGAATGCATCTCGCCCGCAGATCGCGCGGCAGTGCGCGCGCGCGGCACGGTCCGCCGGCATGAGCTTGGCGTCCGGTTTCAACTCGTTGAGATACTCGGCGATCGCGAGCGTGTCCCACACCTTGACGCCGTCATGGGTGAGGCAGGGCACCAGGAACGACGGTGACAGCAGCAGGAGTTCGGCGCGGGTCGAGGGATCGTCGCTGTGCGCCTGCTGCTCGTCGAAGTCGAGGCCGGCCATTTTGCACAGCAGCCAGCCGCGCAATGACCAGGAGCCGTAATTCTTGCTGGCGATGGTGAGCGTAGCCATGAGCTTTCCCCTTCGGCGCCCGCGTTATCGGGCCAGTTGGGAGCGATCGGCCGGCTCCGGGCTCCCACGTCGCGATCCGCGCCTGCGCGGCCGTCTGCGAAATTATCTCGCACCGCAGCATAAAATGCACTAGCCATTTTGCGACGCGGGAAGACGGCCTGCTGGCCACGGCGGCGGGCGAGCGGGGTTGGGGAATGCTCTACCAAGCCTATCAAGCCCATTCCGACATCATGGTGCCGGTCCGCTCTTGGGCGACTGCCGCGCTGCGGCGCGTTCGGTCAGCCTCTGGCGGGCGTCGCCGACAACGCGGTCTTGCGCAACCTGTCCGCCGCCTACGAGCTTATTGCCCGAGCCGGACTCACGCACGCGCGCCCGGCCTTCGGGATCGACAGCGTCACGGTCGGCAACCGCGAGGTCGCGGTGCACGAGCACGCCGCGCTGACGACGCCGTTCGGGACGCTGCTGCATTTCAAGAAGGACATCGATACGCCCGCAGCCGCGCGTGCTGCGTGGTCGCGCCGCTGTCGGGCCATTTCGCGACGCTGCTGCGCGGCACCGTGCGCACCATGCTGCCCGAGCACGACGTCTACATCACCGACTGGCACAATGTGCGCGATGTGCCGCTGATCGCATGGCCGGTTCGGCTTCGACGAATATATCGAGCATCTGATCCAGTTTCCTGGAGGCGATCGGTCCGGGCGCTCATGTGGTGGCGGTGTGCCAGCCCTGCGTGGCCGTCGCTCGTCGCCGCGGCGGTGATGGCGCAGAGCCGGCAATGCCGCGCAGCCGCGCAGCATGACCCTGATGGCGGGTCCGATCGACACCCGCGTCAATCCGACCAAGGTCAACGAGCTCGCCAACTCGAAGCCGATGGAGTGGTTCGAGCGCAACCTGATCGCCTCGCGTGCCGTTGCGCTATCCGGGCGCGTTCCGCCGGGTCTATCCGGGCTTCGTGCAGCTCGCCGCGTTCATGAGCATGAATGTCGAGCGCCACATGCAAGGCGCATCGCGAGCTCTACGACAACCTCGCCAAGGGCGAGCATGAGAAGGCGCAGGTCACGAAGGCGTTCTACGACGAGTATTTCGCCGTGCTCGACCTGACGGCCGAGTTCTACCTGGAGACCGTGCGCCTGGTCTTTCAGGAATGTGCGCTTGCCGCTCGGCAAGCTCGAATGGCAGGGCGAGCCGGTCGAGCCGCGGGCGATCAAGCGCACGATGCTGCTCACGGTCGAAGGCGAGCGCGACGACATCTGCGCTGTCGGCCAGACCGCCGCCGCGCACGATCTCTGCACCGGCCTGCGGCCCTATCTCAAGACGCCACCATATGCAGGCCGGGGTCGGGCACTACGGCGTGTTCAGCGGCAACCGCTGGACCAACCAGATCTATCCGCTGGTGAAGAACGTCATTCTCGCAAGCGAGTGAGCGCTGCGCCGAGCGGCATTCAAGATCGTGCAAGTCGGTCCTGCCGGGGCGGAAATGGCCCCGATCTTGCTCGTTCATGCGCACGTGACACGCAGGAACGGGACCAGCAACGGGAGGCCGCCTTGCCAGTGAGGACCATAGCGGCGGAGCCGGCGCCGCTCGCCGTCGATACCGGCCGGATGGCGCTCGTCATCATCGATATGCAGCGGGATTTTCTGGAGCCGGGCGGGTTCGGCGCGGCGCTCGGCAACGATGTCTCGCGTCTCAAGACGGCGGTCGGGCCCTGCGCGGATGTGCTGGCCGCCGCGCGGCGTGCCGGCATTCTCATCATCCATACCCGCGAGGGCCACCGGCCCGACCTGACCGATGCGCCGCCGATGAAGGTCGAGCGCGGCGATCCTGCGCATGCGCATCGGCGCGCCCGGGCCCGATGGGTCGCATCCTGGTGCGCGGCGAGCCCGGGCACGACATCATCCCCGAGCTCTACCCGGCCGCCGGCGAGCCGGTGATCGACAAGCCGGGCAAGGGCGCGTTCTATCAGACCGATCTGGAGCTGATGCTCAAGAACCGCGGCATCGAAACGCTCCTCGTTTGCGGCGTCACCACCGAGGTCTGCGTCAACACGACGGTGCGGGAAGCCAACGACCGCGGCTTTCGCTGCGTCGTGCTGTCCGATTGCTGCGCGTCGTACTTTCCGGAATTCCACGACATGGGCCTCAAGATGATCAAGGCTCAGGGCGGCATTTTCGGCTCGGTCTCGGCATCGGCGGCGGCAATCGCGGCGCTCGCGGCGCCGGCGTCGTGATCCGCGCGCTGGTTTGCGCTGACGCGCTGTCGACTTCGCCAAGCAGTCAAATCGAATCCGCGGCACGCGCGCGCGTTGCATTCGCGCTGTGACTCGCTGCAGCCCAAATTTGCGGCGCCTCTAACCCAATGAGCAATCGTCGGCATTTTCGTGTTGATGTGATGGATTTGCGACAGCGGCGCTGCAGCCGCGGAGTGGCACATCGCTTGCGAGAGATGAGAGCGCAATCGGGGGACGATTGCGTCGATCCATCGCCGACCTCGTCGGCAACCGGCATCGCTGTACTCAAGGTTTTCCTCGGCTAAGCGCACGCGCCAAAACTAGTCAGATCGAGCCATTGATCGATGGGAGGGCTTCATGACGTCGATCACGGCCGAGATGAAACGTCCGGCTCTGTGGACGCCCGGGCGACTGGAACGCGTTTTTCGGATTCGGCACCAACATTCTCGTGAACATGCTCGTGCTCACGGGCCTTTTGCGTTTCGTGCTGAAGATGCCGGACTCGCTCGTCTTCGGCCGCATCCTGCCGGCGCTCGGTCTGATGATGTGCCTCTCTCGACCATGTACTACGCATTTCTGGCCTACGGCTGGCGCTCAAGACCGGCCGCAGCGACGTCTGCGCGCTGCCCTCGGGTGTGAGCGTGCCGCACATGTTCATCGTCACCTTCGTGATCATGCTGCCGATCACGCTCAAGACCAACGATCCGGTCAAGGGCTGGGAGGCCGGCCTCGGTCTGGGTGTTCTTCCAGAGCTTCATCCTGATGATCGGCGGCTTCGTCGCGCCCTATATCCGCAAGATCACGCCGCGCGCGGCGCTGCTCGGCACGCTCGCCGGCGTCTCGATCACGTTCATCTCGATGCGGCCGGCGCTCGAAATGTACATGACGCCGATCATCGGGCTCACCTGCTTCGCCATCATCCTGGTGAGCTGGTTCGGCGGCTTCAGATACCCGAGGGCATTCCGGCCGGCCTGGTCGCGATCGCGGTCGGCATGCTGATCGCCTGGGGCTCGACACCTGTTCGGCCTCGGCTACGGCGGACATGAGCCTGCAGGGCCTGCGCGACGCGTTCACGAACTTCGGCTTCTCGGTGCCGATCCCGGCGTTCGGCCACGTGTTCTCCGGCTTCGAGTTCCTCGGCGTGATCCTGGTCACCGCGATCCCGTTCGGCATCTACGACCTGGTCGAGGCGATGGACAACGTCGAGAGCGCGGAGGCGGCCGGCGACAGCTTATCCGACCACGCGCGTGCTCACCGCCGACGGCGTCGTCAGCCTGATCGGCTGCCTGATGGGCAACCCGTTCATCAACGCGGTCTATATCGGCCATCCGGGCTGGAAGGCGATGGGCGGCCGCATCGGCTATTCGGCCGCGACCGGCATCATGGTGATCGTGCTGTCGTGGTTCGGCATCATCTCGGTGCTGCTGGCGCTCGATGCCGGTGGTCGCGATCTCGCCGATCCTGCTCTACATCGGCATGCTGATCGGCGCGCAGGCGTTCCAGACCACGCCGATCGCGCACGCACCCGGCGATCGTGCTCGCGCTGACGCCGCATCTCGCCGCTTGGTGCAAGACCTTGATGGACGGCGCGCTCGGCGCTGCCGGGACCAACGCGGCGCCGTCGGCTTCGACAAGCTCGGCCAGGTGGGCGTGCTCTACCACGGGCTCGGAGGTTCTCGGGCGGCGGCTCGATCCTGACCGGCCTCGTGCTCGGCGCCGATCGGCGTGTTCGTGATCGAGAAGAAGTTCGTGGAGGCGTCCGCCTTCGCGCTGTCCGGCGCCGTGCTCACCTTCTTCGGCTTCATGCACGGCGAGTCGGTTGGATTCGCCGTCACCCCGACGGTTGCGATCGCCTATGCGATCGTCGCGGCGTTTCTGTTCGGCCTGAGCCGTGCGCCGGCGACGTGGACAGTGCCGCAGCCATCGGAGGAGCAGGCGATGCGCGTCCGGCCGATGATCGGAGCATTGCCGTCGCACCTAGGCACGTTGTCCTCGCCTCATCCTGGATACGTCGCAGAGCGCTCGGATGAGGGCGACTCGTGCTTCGACGACGACCAAAATCGCGGTGCAAGTGTACTGAACGAGCTCGCCCAGCTCCTGCGCGCGGCGCAAGCTCGCGATCATGGAGACCCGCAGCAGGTACGCGTAGGTATCGGCCTCTGTCGGCTGCGATCTCGCGCAGGGTGCGCCTGAACTCGGTCGCCGTCGGACTCGAGGTTGCGTTTGTTCTGGATCGACTGCTGTCTCGATGTATTCGAGCGTCACCAGCCGGCGCTGCCGGTCGTAGCGCGTCGAGCTCGGCGTCTGCTTTGGTCCGTGCCAGACATCGGCCAGGCGCGAGGTCAGGTTGATCGCGTCGTGGATGCCGCCGTTCATGCCCATGCCGCCGAGCGGATTGTTGATGTGGGCGGCGTCGCCGACCAGGAACGCGCGGCCGCGCTGGAACGTCTTCGCGACCCGCTGGTGCACCTTGTAAAGCGTGACATGCGCGATCTCGTAGTGGCGAGATGCCCGGCACCACCGTGGCCATCAGCGACTGCGCAAATTCGGCGCTCAACGCCAGTTCGTCGCTTTCGTCGGCCGCGACCGGAAACATCACGCGGCAGAGGCCGGGAATCTGCAGAAGGAAATGCCAGCGCCGCGGGTCGGTCGACGTAGCTCACGGCCACCAGGTCGGGAATGACGGCATGGAAATCGAACGGCGTGCTGACCACCAGGAAGCGCTCCGGCCAGGTGAAGCCGTCGAATTCGATCCCGAGCGATCGCCGCACATCGCTGCGGGCGCCGTCGGCGCCGATCAGCCAGCGGCCGGACCGCGTCTCGGTCCGCCCGTTGCGCTGCGATCGCAAGCTCCACGCCTGACCCGTGCTGCGCCACCTGCCGGACCTGGGCTGTCGAACTGCAAGCTCGAAAGTCGGTTCGTTGCGCAACTGCTCGTACAGGATGCGCGTCAGCTTGGACTGCTCGCACTGCACGCGATAGGGATGGCCGGTGACGTCGGCGATCATGCCGAAATCGAACTGCGCCAGCAGCGCCGTGCTGCTTGCTTGCGATACTGGAACGCGCGGCGCCATCAGCCCCTGCGCGATCAGCGGCTTCGCGGCGCCGAGCCGGTCGAGCATGTCGAGGGTCGGCGGATGAAAGGTCGAGGCGCGCGATTCCTCGCTGAGATCCGGCGCCAGCCTCGAACACGGTCACCGGCACGCCGTTGCGCACGAGGTTGGCCGCCGCCACCAGACCGACCGGCCCGGCGCCGGCGATCAGGACGCGTTCTTCAATTGCCATGCTGCTCCGGATGCGGCTCGGCGTGGACAGCTCTCGTCGCGCGGGCTATTGATCGGCTGATCCGGCCTTGGTGATGATGTCGCGCCACTTGACGGCTTCGGCAGACATGAATTTTGCGAGCTCCTCCGGCGGCTCATGACCACCGGTTCGGCGCCCTGCTCGGTGAATTTCTCCCGCAACGCCGGGATCCTTCGAGCGCGGCGGTGAATTCCTCGTTCAGCTTGGTGACGATCGGCTTCGGCGTCCCGTTCGGCGCCAGCAGCACGAACCAGCCGGAGTTGATGTAGTTCTGCACCCCGGCCTCGGCGGTGGTGGGAACGTCGGGCAGCGCCGCCATCCGCTTGTCGTTCGCGACCGCGAGCGCCTTGGCGCCCCCGCTCTGCAGCGCCGCGAGCACATTCGGAAGCCACTGGAAGCCGAGCGGCACCGTGCCCGCCGATCAGGTCAGGGTGTATTGCGCGATGTTGCGATAGGGCACGTGGGTGAGCTTGGCGCCGGTGAGCTGCTCGAAATACACGCCGCCCAGATGCTGCGAGCTGCCGATGCCGACCGAGCCGTAATTGAGCTGGTTGGGCCGCTCCATGGCATAGGCGACCAATTCGTTCAGCGTCTTCACCGGCAGCTTCGTGCTGGCCACGATCACGATGGGAAATACCGCGACGAGCGAGATCGGCTCGAAGTCCTTCTCCGGCTCGTAGCCGAGATCTTGATAGAGCGCCTTGTTGATCGCGGCCGGGCCCGAGCCGGTGGCCGACCAGGGTGTAGCCGTCGGGGGTGGACCTGGCCGCTGCCAGCGTGCCGGTATTGCCGCCGGCGCCCGGGCGGTTGTCGACGACGAAGGGCTGCCCGAGCGACTTGCTCACGCGATCGAGCAGGATCCGGGTCACGACGTCGCTGGCGCTGCCGCCGGCAAACGGGACGATGACCTGGATCGGCCGCGATCGGATAGCTCTGCGCACCGGCCGCGGTGGCAGCGAAGATTGTAACAAGAGCGGTGATCGCGAGCAGCGCGAAACAGTTCGGCGGTTGCATCTTCATGGCTATCCCTTGCTTGAATCTGTACCCGGCTTCCGGCGTCGTTGAAAGAACTTGCTTTACGTTCCCTTGAACCGGGCCGGCCGCTTGGCGTGAAACGCCTCCACGCCCTCGCGGAAATCGTCCGACTGCCGCAGCCGGCTGTAGCAGTGGCCTTCGAGCTCGATCGCCAGCGACAGCGTGGCGTCTTCGGTGTCGTTGAGCAGCTTCTTCGCCGTGCGCTGTGCGAGCGGCGAGAACGCGCGCAATTCATCGACCAGCGCGTCGGTCGCGGCTTCGAGCTTGTCGTCCGGCACGCATTCGGTCGCGATGCCCCAGTCATAGGCCTGCTTGGCGGGAATGCGGCGCGAGCGCATCACGATGTCCTTGGTGCGGGTGATGCCGATGATCTTCTGCAGGCGCGCCGAGCCGCCGGAGCCCGGGATTTGGCCGAGCCGCTGCTCCGGCAGCGCGTAGAAGCAGGTTTCGGAAACGACGCGGAAGTCGCAGGCGAGCGAAAGCTCGAACCCGACGCCGAAGCAATAGCCGCGGTTGGCTGCGATCACCGGCTTTGCGCAGCGCGCCGGCGCGGCGATGTTCCAGGCCAGGCGGGAGACGACCTCGGGCGTCGCCTCCAGGAAGCCCTTGATATTGCCGCCGCTGGAGAAATGCTCGCCGACGGCGCGCAAGACGATGACTCGCACCCGTTCATCCTCCTCAAGGCCTCGAACAGGAGCCGCAGCTGGTCGCGTTGCGGCATCGAAATGACGTTGAGGGGCGGGCGGTCGAGGATCACGTCGGCGCGCTCGCGCGCGGGATCGATGTCCACGCGGAAGCCGTCGAGCGTGGCGAGGCGAGGGTCGGCGAAAGTCGAACTCATCGTATGCGGTTCCTGGTTGAGAGTGCGCTTGCTGCGCTCCGGCTCGTACTCGCCCGCCAGCAGCTTGCGGCGCAAGAGCTTGCCGACCGGCGATTTCGGGATCGCCTCGACGAAGATGTAGCGACGCGGCCGCTTGAAATTGGCGAGCCCGAGTTGCGGCAGAATTGATCGAGCTCCTCCGGCTCGACGACGACGCGGCGCTTGACGAAAGCGGCGACGATCTTTCCCCAGCGCTCGTCCGCCAGCCCGACCACGGCCACCTCCGACACCGCCGGATGCAGCGACAGGCAGCTTTCGATCTCGACCGGCGAGACGTTCTCGCCGCCGGTGATGATCATGTCGTCGACGCGGCCGGTGACGAACAGATCGCCGTCGCGCGTCGAAATATCCGGTGTCGCCGGTGAAATACCAGCCGTGGCGCAGCGCCTTCGGCGTCCGCGTCCGGCCGCCGCCAATAGCCCTCGAAGGATTCATCGCCCGCGAGCAGCGCGATGATCTCGCCCTCCTCGCCCGGCGCGGCGACGTCGTCGGGTGAGGTCGCGCCGAGCCTGCACGACGCGCACCATCTGGTTGATGCCGGCGCGGCCGGCCGAGCCCGGCTTCGCCGGCGCATTCTGGTCGATGGTGAAGGTGTAGATTTCGGATGAGCCGTAGTGATTGACGAACAGGTCCGGCTTGAACGCGGCCGTGAGGCCTTGCAGCAGGCCGTCCGTCATCGGTGCGCCGGCGAAGCCGAGCTTGCGCACCGAGCTCACGTCGGTGGCCTTGAAACGCTCGTGATGCAAGAGGTCGTGGTAGAGCGTCGGCACCAGATAGAGGTTGGTCATCTTCTCGGCCGCGATCAGTTCGAGCGCGCGCGCGACGTCGAAGCGCGGCAGGCAGACGAAGGCACCGCCGATCAGCGACATGGCAAGCAGCGAGCGCACGCCCATGGTGTGATAGAGCGGCATGGCGCCGAGCGTGCGTTCGCGCCGGCCGTAGAGATTCTGCGCGACATGCGCAAGCGCCGCGGCGCGCTCGGCGCGCTGGCGGCGCGGCACGCCCTTCGGGCGCGCGGTCGTGCCCGACGTATAGAGCATCACCGACCACGCCTCGGCGTCGACGCGCGGCTCGACCGCGCGTGCGCTCCCGCCGATGAGAGACGTCGAACTGCAGATGGTGCGAGCGCGGGTCGCCCACGGCGATACGCGGGCAGGTGCCGCGCTCTGCTCGAGGAACCCACGGCCTCGGCGGAGATCTCCTCGTACACGATCGCCTTGGCCTCGGCGTCTTCCAGGCAGAAATCCAGTTCGCTCGCGCTGGAGCGCCAATTGAGCGGGCGTGATGATGATGCCGGCGAACTGGCAGGCCCAGTGGATCGTTGCCGCTTCCCAGCGATTCTGCAGCAGCGTGACGAGATGGTCGCCCGGGCGTAGTCCAAGATCGTCGAAGCCGGCGACAAGCGCCGAAATCTTGCCGTACCAGGCGCCATAGGTCAGGCGCAGCTCGCCGTCGACGATCGCCAACGCGTCGGGATCGCGCGCGACGCTGGCGAGGAAGCTCGTGCCGAGATCAAGCACGGGGTGCGGGTCCCCGTCCGATCGATCGGCCGATGCGGTTGGCCCGCGCAGCTGTCATGTCACGGCATTCCTGTTAACGCCGAACGTCGGAGTTCCGGCGGGCGAGTTGGCCCCGCTTCTCCGCGATGATACATGTTCTGCAAGGCCGTTCGCGTCGAGACAAGTAGGTCGTTTGCCCCATGCGCAAAGCGCTTCAACCTGGCGGAGAGCTTGCTGCCGCGCGAACGCACGGCGACAACACGCCGCAGCCGATCCGTTCGCTCCGCGACTGGCTCGATCATCTTGCGGCGCGCGATCGCCTGGTGGTGGTCAAGCCCGGCACCGGCCTTCGGTTCGAACTGGCGGCCGTCGCCAAGCGTCTCGACGGGCTGCGCGCAACGCTGTTTCCGCGTCCGGGCGGACATCCTATTCCCGTGGTCTCCGGCCTCGTTTCCAATCGCGACTGGATGGCGGAGGCGATGGGTGTCGAGCCGGGAGAGGTGCTGGCGCGCTTTCAAGACGCCGCGCTCAATCCGATCCCGTGGCGGGAGACAGACATCGGCGCCGGCGCAGGAGGTCGTCCATCGTCAGGTCGATCTCGAGCTTTTGCTTCCATTGCCGACTCACAACGAATACGACAGCGGCCCCTACGTCACGGCCGGGTTGATGATCACCCGCAACCCGCGCACGGGCAAGCAGAACGTCTCGATTCATCGCTGCCAATTGAGCGGGCCCAACCGCCTCGGCGTGCTGCTTCTCCGCGCCATGCCCACATGTTCTTCGAGATGGCGGAGCAGGGCGGGAGCGCGCTCGAAGCCGCCATCGTCGTCGGCATCGACCCGCTCACATTGCTGGCCTCCCAGGCCATTGCTGCCGATCGATGTCGATGAGCTGGAGATTGCGGGTGCGCTGCATCGGCGGCCGCTGTCCGTGGTCAAGTGCCTGACCAGCCAATTGCGCGTGCCGGCCGAGGCCGAGATCGTGATCGAGGGCCGTTTTCTGCCGGGGGTGCGCGAGGCCGAAGGACCGTTCGGCGAATTTCCGCAATATTACGGCGAGCGCGCCGAGCGGCACGTGATGGAGATCGATGCGGTCACGCACCGCAAGGACGCCATCTTCCACACCATCGTCGGCGGCGGTCTGGAGCATCTGCTGCTGGGTGCGATACCGCGCGAGGCCACCTTGCTGGCGCATCTGCAGCGCTCGTTCCCGAACGTGCGCGACGTGCATCTCGCCCAGGGCGGGGTGTGCCGCTATCACCTCTATGTGCAGATCCGCAAGCGCCAGGAGGGCGAGGCCAAGAACATCATGCTCGGCGCCTTCGCCGGCCATTACGACGTGAAGCACGTGATCGTCGTGGACGAGGACGTCGACATTCACAATCCGCACCGAGGTCGAATGGGCGGTGGCCACCCGCTTCCAGGCCGACCGCGACCTCGTCGTCATCTCCGAAAGCCAGGGATCGAAGCTCGATCCGTCGACGCGCAACGGCGTCGGCGCCAAGATGGGGCTCGATGCGACCAAGCCGCTGGCGGCGGACGAGATGGTGTTCAAACGGATCCGCGTTCCCGGGGAGGAGGATGTCGATGTTGCGGCGCTGCTCGCGGGCACCGGCCGCTCGAACTGGCGTGAGGCGGTGAAGGCGTTGACGTGGCTTGGATCCGAGGCGGGCATACCTCGCCTCTGTGGAGGCTGCAGGATGCGGATCGCGGTGATGGCGGCGGGCGCCGTGGGAGGCTATTACGGCGGGCGGATGGCCGCGGCCGGACATGACGTGACGTTCATTGCGCGCGGCGCGCATCGCGATGCCATTCGCCGGGATGGCCTCAAGATCGAGAGCACCCTCGGCGACCTTCATCTCGAAGGACGTCAATGTCACCGATGACCCGCGAGCAGGTCGGACCGGTCGACCTGGTGCTGTTCGCCGTAAAGCTCTGGGATACCGAGACGGCAGGCGAGCAGACGCGCCCGCTCGTAGGCGCGGGCACCCGGGTGATCACGTTTCAGAACGGCGTCGACAGCGTCGAGCGGCTGGCCCCGATCCTCGGAGATGACGTCGCGATTGCCGGCGCGACCTATGTCGTCACGAAAATCGCGGCGCCTGGCGTGATCCGCCACACCGGCACAATGGCCATCGTCCGTTGCGGCCGCCTCGACCGGCGTCCCGATGCCGTGCTCGCCGGCTACGTGGAGCAGATGAAGGCTGCGGACATCGACATCACGCTGGCGGACAACATGCTTGCTCGACCTCTGGAAGAAGTTCGTGGTGCTCTCGGGCACGTCCGGCATCACGGCGAGCACGCGCCAGCCCCTCGGTGTCATCCGCGACGACGCGGACATGCGGGCGTTCTTCTTCAAGCTGATGCACGAGACGATGGCCGTCGGCCGTGCGGCCGGCGTCGAGTTCTCGCCGGACTATCCAGCAGAGCTCGAGCGTGCGGTGGCGAGCTTTCCGCCGACGATGAAAGCCTCGATGGCGAACGACCTCGACGCTGGGCAACCGCCTCGAACTGGACTGGCTCGCCGGCAAGGTGGTTGCCCTCGGCCGCAAGTACGGCGTTCCGACGCCCGCGCAGGAGGCGGTGTACGCGATCCTCAAGCCCTACCGGATGGGACGGGTTAGGTAGCGCGGGCACACATCGATCGTGTCCCCGACGAGGCGATCGGAATACCGCGGCGGCTCGATGGCAATCGCCGCCAAGCCCGGCGGCGCTCGCGCCGATCGGTATCAAGCGTATGATCGGCAAAGAGTGATGGCTCGGTCGCAATCCGACTGCGACGCCGCTCTCAAGAGAAAATCAAGACAATCTCAAGGACAAATCCACCGCCGGGCAAAGTCTCGCGCTCGCGCTCTCGGCATTCTGCGCGTCCAGATCGCGATCCCTTCGTGGTCGCAACGGACCGGAGAAAGCGAAACCATGACCCAAATCCAAGCGATCAGCCAGGACGCAGACGAGTCCCGTGGGCCGGTTCATCGCGCTTCTCTACGGGCTCGCCGCCTACGTCGCATTCTTCGTCACCATCCTCTACGCCATCGGCTTCGTCTCTGGCCTCGCGGTGCCAAAGGCGACCATCGACACCGGAACGGTGGTGCCGATTGCGGAGGCTCTCATCGTCAACCTGCTCCTGATGTCCGTCTTCGCCGTTCAGCACAGCGTGATGGCGCGCAAGCAGTTCAAGCAATGGTGGACGCAATTCGTGCCGAAATCGGTCGAACGCAGCACCTACGTGCTGTTCTCCAGTCTCGCGCTCATGCTGCTGTTCTGGCAATGGCGTCCGATGCCGGCGGTGGTCTGGCACATCGACAATCCGCAGGTCGCCTTGGCGGTGATCGGGATTGTCGTTGGTCGGCTGGCTGACTGTGTTCACCAGCACGTTCCTGATCAACCATTTCGAGCTGTTTGGAGTGCATCAGGTCGCCAACAATCTCACCGGCCGCCAGATGCCGGCGCCTCGTTTCCGCACGCCGCTCTACTACAAGTTCGTGCGGCACCCGATCTATCTCGGCTTCATCATCGCGTTCTGGGCCGCGCCGACGATGACGGTCGGTCACCTGCTGTTCGCGACAGTGACCACGGCTTACATCTTCGTCGGCATCCTGTTGGAAGAGCGCGACCTGATCGAACTCTTTGGCGACGACTATCGCCGCTATAAGGAACGCGTGTCGATGCTGGTGCCTTGGCGCAAGTCGGCGTGATCGATCATCAGGCTCGATCGGATGGCGGCACCGGCCTCGGACCGGTGCCGCAGTCATCCCGCCTACGCGAGCTCGTTTAGCGGAAACCGCGCCACGTCGCGCAGCAATGCGATGAACGCATCGGCCTGATGCTCCGCGGTCAGGCGGCCTTTTTCGGCCGTGGCCGCGGAGGCGTCGCCGACCGCCCCGTCGCGATTGATGTCCTGCGCGATCCAGCCGAAGCCGTGCTGGCCGGCCGGCCGCAGATGCGTGTAGTCCTTCTCCATCTCGGCGGCCTTGGAGGTGAACAGCTTGGCCTTGGTCATGTCGACGAGATCGGGCCGGAAATGCAGCATGAGCGAAGTCTCGATGTCGCCGGCGTGAATGCCATGGCTGGTGTCGAAGGGCGAATAGAGGCCCGCCGGCAGCCCGAACCGGCGCCACTGCGTGGTGGCGACCAGCATGCCGAGCCGCACGCGCAGCTCGCGCCCGACGATGCCGATCACATCGTTGTTGCCGCCGTGCGAATTGACGATGACCAGCTTGCGCAAGCCGGCGCGATGCACGCCCTCGCCGATCTCGCACCAGATACGAGGTCGAGGTTGTCCGCCGAATACGTGATCGTGCCGGGCGAGCGCAGATGCTCGTTGGATTTTCCGATCGTCTGCGTGGGCAGGAACAGCACCCGCAGATCGTCGGGGAGTCGCGGCGAGCACGGTACTGATCATGCCCTCGGCGATCGCGGTGTCGGTCATCACCGGAAGATGCGGGCCATGCTGCTCGGTGGCGGCGACCGGCAGGATCGCAAGGGTGGAGTCGGGATCGAGAGCGGCGAACTCGCTCGACTTGAGCTCCGCCCAGAAGCGCTTGAAGGCCATTATGCGATCGCCTGCATGTCCTGCGGCCTGCCAATGCTTGAGCTTGCCGGGATTCATCAGGCCGTAGGGATCGGCCATGCGCTTGAACTCCGCCTGCGGCGCGTCGACCCGCTTCCAGCCGGCATTGTCGAGAACGAAAGTGTGTGGATTGGAGACGGCCACGCCCTTGGCGTCGAGCTCGGCCATGATGGCGTCGAGCCGCTGCGCGCTGCTGTAGCGCACCAGCGGCAGGCTCGAACAGGTCACCTTTGCCGAAGCGGCGCTGGAATTCGAGATGCAGCAGCACTTCATCGCGGAAACGCTCGGCCGCCCAGTCCACCAGCTCGAGATTGTTGGCGGGCGGGAAGCGAAGCTGCAGATAGGTGATCGAGGGATCGATCCGGATGGCGTGCAGCGTGGTGTGGTTCCAGGTGAACTCGTAGAGCGGCTGCAGGCCGGAGATTTCGGCGAACGCGACCTTGGCGGGCGTCCTCGGCGCCGCGGCGGAACGTGATCTCGCCGCCGTGATCGGCCACCAGCAATTCGAGCGCCTCGGCCTGGGGCTCCGAGACCATGATGATCACCATCGCCTGGCCGGGCCCGGCATAGGGCGCGAGCCGCCGAAGATAGGGAACGACCTGCGGGTCGTGCACGGTCACGAGCTTCTTGGCGATGCCGTCGCACTCGGTGAAGGCGTGCGCGAAACGCGCCGCCGCCGAGAGCGACGGGAATGCCGCGATCCGTTCGCACCAGGGATGGCTCGGGGCCAGCGGCACTTCGACCTCGGTGATGATGCCGTTCACGCCATAGGCGTGCATCACCTTGAGCACGTCGCGCCCGCGCAACTCGACGATGCGCGGATGCTCCTCGATGGTGACGACTTCGACCGCAAGGACGGCGCCCGGATCGGAGATCTGTCCCCAGGTGCAGGAGCCGGCGCCGGCCGCGCCGCCGGCGATGAAGCCGCCGATGGTCGCGTGCTGGCGCGTGGACGGGTAGAAGCGCAGCTCGTGAGCGGCAGGCGCGAGCGCGCGATCGATGTCGAGCATGCGCGCGCCGGCGCCGAAACGTCCGGCGCCCGGCCGGTGCCAGATCACCTGATCGAGCCTGGTCATATCGAGCACGACCCCGCCCGCGAGCGGCACCGCCTGGCCGTAATTTCCGGTTCCGCCGCCGCGCACGGTGAGCGGCACCCGGTTCCTGGCGCAGGCCGCGGCGAGGCGCATCACGTCGGCCTTGTCGCGCGGCACCACGACGATGTCGGCGCGCTTGTCGTCCAATGTCTCCTTCAGAATCGGCGAGAACCAGAAGAAATCGCGGCTTTTCATCCGCAGCGATCCCGCGTCTTCCAGAATCGGAATGTCGCACAAGTCTTGACGAAACGAAGCGGAGATGGCCATCGAGCGGACTCACGTTTCAAGCCGAGGGCATGGTATAGCAAAAGCGCTGTCTGTCATCCGTTCGACCGGCAGCCTGTCAACCGCAAGCCTTCAGACATCAGCCTTCAACCATACGCCTCAATCACATCGCCACCCAGACGGGTCCCTTGATTCTGAAGTTCGCATCAGGGTGCCGCGAGGGTTTGCGAACTTCGGACACTGGCCGCCATGAGAGCACATCACTCCGCCGGGCATCCGCCCGCCGTTCGCACGCTACAGCTACGGCGTGGAAATCCCGGCCGGTCATCGCATCCTGGTGTGCTCCGGCCAGCTCGGCGTCGCGCCCGACGATCAGGTGCCGGCGACCATCGAGGAGCAGACGCATCTTTGCTTTCGCAATATCGGCGCCGTGCTCGAGCGAGGCCTCGTTCGCGTTCGGCGATATCGTGCGCATCAACTCCTTTGTGGTCTCGCGCGAGCATTTGAAGGGGTATATGAGGCGTGCGCGACCTCTACATCGGCGATCCGGCGCCGGCCTCCACGCTGATGATCGTCTCAGGGTTTTCGCGGCCCGAATTTCTGGTCGAGGTCGAGGTCATCGCCGCGGCGCCTTGAGCCGGGGCCGCGATCGAGTTGAACAGCCGAGTCGATCATGGATGTGACCGCGCGAATTCACGAGCAGCTGACGAAATGCGGCATCAAGATCGCCGCCTCGCTGCCCGATGACTGGGTCGCTCCGCTGATCGAGCGCATCGCGGCCGACAACCAGATCCGCCATGTCCGGGTGGCGCGCGAGGCCGAAGCGATCGCGATCTGCAGCGGCGCGTTCTTCGGCGGCGTGCGCTCGGTCGCGCTGATGGGCGCGACCGGGCTGCTGACCTGCACCGGCGAGCTCGCGACGCTCAATCTGCGTCACCAGATTCCGGTGTTCCTGATCGTCAGCCAGCGCGGCTCGATCGACGACCACCGTATCTATCAGGAGGTCCAGGGCCGGCGCACCCTGCCGCTGCTGCAGGCTTACGACTTTCCCTATCACATCGTCGATCGGCCGGACGAGGTGAACTCGATTCCCGACGCCTTCGAAACCTGCCGGATGCAGAAGCGGCCGTTCGTGTTGTTTCTGACCCGGCGGCTGGTGAAAGGGAGGGCACGGCATGAAGGCGCGCGACGCGATCGACGTTCTCGCCCGCCATCGCGGCGATGCGGTCGCCGTCTGCGCGCTCGGCATGGCGGCCAATGAATGGTGGGCCGCGACCAAGAGCGAGGACAGCTTCTACATGCACGGCGCCATGGGCTTTGCCGCGAGCTTCGCGCTCGGGCTTGCGCTGTCGCTGCCGCAGGTGCCGGTGTGGCTGATCAATGCGGACGGCTCGCTGTGCATGAATCTCGGCTGCCTGCTGACGGAAGCCTCCCAGGCGGCGAGCAACCTCAAGCATTTCGTCGTCGCCAACGGCGTCTACCAGACCGTCGGCGGCCTGCCGATGGTGAACGACGGCCGCACCGACTATGCCGCCATTGCGCGCGCGGCGGGATTTCCGCGCGCACGCACGATCGAGACGCTGGACGATCTCGAGCGGCAACTGCCCGCGATCGCGGCCGAGGATGGTCCCTCGTTCACCGTGCTGCGGGTCGAGCCGGAGACCGGCTTCCTGCGCACCCCGCCGATGACCTACGAGGGGCCGGAGATGAAATATCGCTTCGGCCGCGCGCTCGAACGCCGGTTCGGGATCGAGGTGTTCGGACCGCAGGGATATTGAGCACATGTCCGAGAGACATGGACTCCGTCGTACCCGCGCGGTAAACAGTTCCGCAGCCGATGATGCCGGATGAAGTCACGATAGCTTCCGTCTCGCTGCCTGGGCGCAGCGGTGCGTTCAGGGTGACGTTGCGCGACGGCTTGATCGCGGCCATCCGGCCGGCCGAACAGACCGGCGAGGCTGCCTGGCTGGCGCTCCCGGGCCTCGTCAACCTGCATGCCCATGCCGATCGCGCCTACACGGTGCAATCGTTCCGGCCGCGCTCGCTCGCCGACGCGGTGGCGGCCGCCGCCTCGGCGCGTGCGCTGTTTACCGCCGCCGATGTCGCGGCGCGGGCCATGCGCCTGTTCGAACGGTCGGTCGAGCACGGGGTCACGCGGATCAGGACCCACACCGACGTCGATCCCGTCGTCGAACTGCGATCGATCGAAGGCGTGCTGGCGGCGAAGGAGCGTATGGCGGACAGGCTCGACGTCGATGTCATCGCGTTCTCGACCTCGAAGAACGATCTGGCCGAGCCGCGCGCGCTCGACCGCCTCAAACGTGCCCTCGCGATGGGCGCCGGCCTGATCGGCGCAAGCCTCAATGCCAGCGCCGATCCGCGGCGCGCGCTGGCGGCACTGTTCGATCTGGCGGAGCAGTCCGGGCTGCCGGTCGATATCCACCTCGACGAGCATCTCGAGCCGAACGACATGCTCGCGGGCATGGTCGCCGATGCGGTGATCGCGCGCGGCCTGCAAGGCCGCGTCACGCTGAGCCATGTCTGCGTGCTGGCGACGCTCGGCGCGGCCGCCGCGAGTGCGCTGATTGAAAAATTCGCCCGTGCTCAAGTCACCGTCGTGGCGCTGCCGGCGGCCAATCTCTTCCTGCAGGACCGCGGCGAGGGGAGTCCCGATCCGGCGGGGCGTGACGCTCGCACGTGAGCTCATCGCCGCCGGCGTACCGGTCCGCTGTGGAACCGACAATGTCAGGGATTGGTTCTTTCCATTCGGCGACGGCGACATGCTGGAGACCGCGCTGTTCGCGGCGGTGGCGGCGCATCTCGACGATCAGGCCGACGCTCATTCGCACGATCTGCGACGGCCGCGCCGCGATCGAGGAGGGCGACGCCGCGGATCTCGTCCTGGTGCCTGCGTCGTCGCTCGACGACGCGCTTGGCGCGACGCCCCGGCGGCCGGGTCGTGTTCAAAGGCGGACGGCAGGTCGCGGGCGATGTTGTGCCGGGCGTTACGCATGAGGGCGCAACCCGCAAGCATGCCCCGTCATGAGGAAGGATCGAGGCGCGCGTCCGCGCCTCAGGTCAACCTCTGGCGTCCGACAGCACGCTCGCGCAGGTCCGGCTCGCGGTCTCGGCAACGGCAGGGTCGCGCGTCACCAGTGCGGCCACGATCGCGCCATCGATGATCAGGCCGAGCGAATGCGCCACCCGGTTCGGCTCCTTCAAGCCGGCCTCGGTGCAAAGCGTCGCCAACCGTTCGAGCACGACCTTCTTGTGCGCGATCGCCAACACCCGCATGCGGTTGTCGGCCTTGTCGCTTTCGCTCACCGCATTGATGAACGGACAGCCGTAGAAATCCTCACGATCGAACCAGAGCCGCAAGGCAGGCCCGATGCGGTGAAGGCGCGCGAGCGCCGTGCCGCCGGCGCCGTCGATCTCGGCGAGGAACCAGGTGCGCCAGGTCCGGCCCTCGCTCTCGAGCACCGCTTCGACCAAGCCGTCCTTCGACCCGAACAGCCGGTAGAGCGTGGTCTTGGCCGTTGTTGCCGCCGCGACGATCTCATCGACGCCCACCGAATTCACCCCGTAACGGCAGAACAGGCGTGTCGCCGCCGCGATCAGGCGATCGCGGGGGAGGCCGTATTGATGACCTCGCCGGCCTGATCGGCCGACTCTGGGTGCGCAACATCCATGCCGGCACTTAACTCTGGCCGGTCCGCCACGGCAATCGGGAAGTGGAACAACCGGTCTGTACCGTTGCGGCGAGCACAAATCGGGCACGATGAGCGGCCTTTAGGCGAAAAATCGCCCCAACTCCTGCGGCTCCTCGTCTCCGCCGCCTGATCCCTTTGGATTTTGCCCGCTGCCCGCGCTGGCACGGCTCCTGCATAGTACAGAACGGTCTGTATCAGGACAAAAGGGAGGAAACGCATGACCCAAGCCGTCGCCAAGACCGCCGTCGCCAAGACCGCCGTCGCCAAGACCTGCGCTTGACGGGGTGTCTCGCCCCCATCGACAAGAAGGGTCTCGACGAGCTGATCGCCAAGGGCAAAGCCGACCCCAAGGTCATCAAGACGCTGAAATGCAAGACCGTCGCCGAGGGCCGTTTCCGCCATCTCAATTTCATTCGCAGCCTGCCGGCCTACGTGGTCGACGAGCCGCCGGGGCTGCTCGGTGACGATACCGCGCCGAACCCGTCGGAGGCCTCGCTCGCCGCGCTCGGGTCATGCCTCGCGGTCGGCATCCACGCCAACGCGGTGGCGCAAGGCATCACCGTGTTCAAGCTCGAGATCGAGCTGGAAGGCGATCTCAACATCACCGGCGTATGGGGAACCGGCGATCTGTCCGACAAGCCGGTCGGCTTCACCGATGTGCGCGCGAAGGTGACGTTTGAGGCCGACCGTCCGCGCGCGGAGCTCGAGGCGCTGATCGCGCATGCGCGGCTCTGGTCGCCGGTCGCCAATACCTTCACGCGGCCCGTCAATCTCGAGATGAGTCTGGCGTAGCGGGGGCTGGGCGGCGCGCTTGATCCCGCCAGTCGTCCAGTCATCCAAAGGCATGTCCGATGCTCGATCGCTTTGGTTGACGCTGGCCAGCACGGTTCCCCTGCCGCCGGTTCCGACGTGGTCGGAGTGGTGCGCGATCTCGTCCGCCCGCGAGCTCGCTCCCATCGTTGCGAGGATCGACGCGGAAGGGCTGTATCCCGAGAGCGTGATACGCGCGTTCGGCCGCGCCGGCGCGTTCTCCCGCGCACCTGCCGGGTGAAACGCCCGGCGGCCCCGATCTCGTCGTCGCGATCCGCGCCATGGCGGCGGCCGGCGAACACTCGCCTGTCGACCGCGTTCTGCATGTGGTGCCAGAACGCGCTCGCCTGGTACATTTTCGCGTCCGAGAACGACGACCTGAAGGCTGGTCTCGGCCGCCGCGTCGCGGCCGGCGAGGCGCTCGGGGGCACCGGGCTGTCGAACCCGATGAAGACGTTCTTCGGCATCGAGAAAATTCGGCTCAAGGGCAAGCGCGTCGGCGCAGGGCTACGAGGTTCGCGGCGCCTTGCCTCTACGTCTCGAATCTCGGCGCCGATCACTCATTTCGGCGCGGTGTTCGAAGTCGAGGACGCGCCCAAGCGTTACGTCATGGCGATCGTGCCGTGCGCCGCCGCGGGCGTCGAGCTTTCCGGCAATACCAAGTTCGTGGCGCTCGATGGCACGCGCACCTTCTCGGTCAACATGCGCGACGTGATGGTCTCCGACGCGTCTCGTCCTCGCCGATCCGAGCGACGCGTTCATCGCCCGCATCCGTGCGGCTTCGTGCTGCTGCAGGCGGGCATGGGGATCGGCCTCATCCGCGGCTGCATCGCGTTGATGAATCAGGTCAAGGGTCCGCTCGGGCACGTCAACAAATATCTCGACGTTCAGCCTGAGCATCTGGCCGAGCGGCTCGGCACACTGGAGGTCACCGTCGATCGGCTGGCCGCGACGCCATTCGACCGAGACCAGGCTCTATTGGCGTGCCGTGATCGAGGCACGCATCGCGATCGGCGAAGCGGCGGTGGTCGCGGCGCATGCCGCGATGCTCCATTGCGGCGCGCGGCTACGTCGCCAATGCCGCCGCCCAGCGCCGGCTGCGTGAATCCTACTTCGTCGCCATCGTCACGCCCGCCATCAAGCACGCTCAAGAAAATGCTCGCCGACATGGCGCACCAGTTCGTCGCACTGCGGCGGCTGGCCTCGCGGCCCGCCGTCACCACCGCCGGGATAACGTTCGACACTCGCTTCCAGGAGCTACGCATGAGTGAGAAAGTGCTCATTACCCCTGCCGAGCTTTCCGACATGGTCAAGAGCGAACCCATCGTCGTGATCGATACCCGCGACCCGGCGACCCATGCCGCCGGCCACCTGCCCAACGCCGTCAATATCCACGACATCTTCACCTATCTCGCCACCTCGACGCCGGAAGGGGTCGCGGCCTTGCGCGACAAGTTCGCGGGCATCTTCGGCGCCGCCGGACTGTCCGGGACCGAGACCGCGGTCGTCTACGAGCAGTCGATGAACACGGGATTTGGACAATCCTGCCGCGGCTACGTCCTGCTGCGCTACCTCGGCTACCCGAAGGTCAAGATCCTGCACGGCGGCTACGTCGCCTGGACCGCCGCCGGCCTCGCCCACGTCAACGGCGGTGCCGACGCCCGCGCCCTAGAGCTCCCGATCGACCCGAACGCCGCGGGCATCCTGGTCGATCTGCAAAGCATGAAGGCCGCGGTCGCCGACCCCAATATCGTCAAGCTCGACACCCGCGACGTCGACGAGTGGATCGCCGATCTGTCCTCGCCCTATGGCAAGGATTTCTGCCCGCGCAAGGGACGCATCCCGGGCGCGGTCTGGCCTCGAATGGTACCGGATGATGAAGCCCAGCCCGAGCGGGCTGATGTTCAAGTCGCGCGAGGAGATCCTTGCCGAATGCGCAACCGTCGGCGTCACGCCGGCGACGCCGGTCGTGCTCTATTGCTTCAAGGGCGCGCGGGCGTCGAACACACTGGTCGCCCTGAAAGAAGCCGGCATCGAGAACGTCACTTCTATTTCGGCTCGTGGAACGAATGGTCACGCGATCCGTCCCTGCCGATCGAGACCGGCCTGCCGTACACGACATCGGCCGCGCCCAGCGTCGCGCGCCTGAGACCGGCCGCCGAGCAACCGGAGTGCCGGCTTACAGGCCGGCACTCCGATCGCGGCGGCATGACGCTTCCGCCACGGGCGCGCGCCGCGGCCGCGCGATGAAAGACGACGAGAATGGGTATCTTCGACGATCCGTTTGATGCCAATCATCGCCTGCGCAATGGAAGCTGCTCCTGCGGCAGCCATGCGAACCAGGGCGAGCACGAGCGGGCGGTGCAAAACGTGGCGCAATGCACCGCCACCGCTCCAGAACAGGCGGGCTACGAGAGCGTCGTCGCGGCGGCATTGATGCGCGCGATCTTCCCGCAAGACGCGGCGCGCCGTGCATTCCTGAAAGACGGTCGGCGCCTCGACCGCGCTTGCCGCGCTCGCGCAATTCTTCCCGCTCGCGACCGCGACCGAAGTGTTCGCGCAGGGCACCGGCGCGCTGGAGAAGAAGGACCTCAAGGTCGGCTTCATTCCGATCACCTGCGCCACGCCCATCATCATGGCGCACCCGATGGGCTTCTATTCCAAGCAAGGGCTCAACGTCGAGGTGGTCAAGACCGCAGGCTGGGCGGTCGTCCGCGACAAGACCATCAACAAGGAATACGACGCGGCCCATATGCTGTCGCCCATGCCGCTCGCGATCTCGCTCGGGCTCGGCTCCCAGCCAATCCCCTTCGCAGTGCCCGCGATCGAGAACATCAACGGCCAGGCGATCACGCTCGCCGATCAAGCACAAGGACAAGCGCGATCCGAAGCAATGGAAGGGGTTTCAAGTTCGCGATCCCTTCGACTATTCGATGCACAATTACCTGTTGCGCTATTACCTGGCCGAGCACGGGCGTCGACCCGGATGCGGACGTGCAGCTGCGCGTCGTGCCGCCGCCGGAAATGGTGGCGAACCTGCGCGCGGACAACATCGACGGCTTTCTCGCACCCGACAACGTCTGTCAGCGGGCGATCTACGACGGCGTCGGCTTCCTCCATATCCTGTCGAAGGAGATCTGGGACGGACATCCCTGTTGCAGCTTCACCGCCAGCAAGGAGTTCATCACGCAGATGCCGAACAGCTACGCGGCGCTGGTGCGCGCCATCGTGGATGCGACTGCCTTTGCCTCGAAAGCGGAGAACCGCAAGCAGATCGCCGAGACGATCGCGCCGGCCAACTATCTTGAACCAGCCGCCGATCGTGGTGGAGCAGGCGCTCACCGGCACCTATGCGGACGGCCTCGGTGGCGTCCGCACGGATCCCAAGCGCGTCGATTTCGATCCGTTCCCGTGGCAATCCTTCGCGGTCTGGATGCTGACCCAGATGAAGCGGTGGGGACAGATCAAGGGCGATGTCGACTACCAGGGCATCGCCGAGCAGGTTTTCCTGGCCACCGACACGGCCAAACTGATGCGGGAGATGGGCCTCACGCCGCCCGCGAGCACATCCAAGTCCTTCGTCGTGATGGGAAAGACCTTCGACCCCTCCAAGCCCGACGATTATGTGCAGGGCTTCTCGATCAAGCGGTCCTGATCGGCTCGGACAGCGTCGATCGCCGCGACCGGGCGACAGCTGTTCCGGCGGCGGCTGCGGCGCAGACCTCTGCGGCGATAGGCGCTATAAGTATCGTCCGCGGTCGGTCCGGGAATGACCTTTGGAGCTCCGTCAACTTCGCTACGCCCTGTCGGTGGCCAAGGAGCGCAGCTTCACGCGCGCCGCCACGCGACTCAACGTCTCGCAATCCGCCGTCAGCGAGCAGGTGAGCCTCCTGGAGAGCGAGATCGGTTTTCCGCTGTTTCGCCGCACGTCCCGCGGGATCGAGCTCACCGAGCGCGGCCGCATCGTTTCTCTATGACGCCGAACGCGTCATCGGCGACGTGCTCAGCCTCTCGGATACCGCGCGGCGGCTGCGCGGGCGCCGTCCGATACGCTGACCCTCGGCATGGGATCGGGGATGGCGCAAATCTTCATGCCGCGGCTGTTTCGCGATCTGGCTGGAAAGCTGCCCGCCGTGCGGCTGGAAATTCTGACCGCGCCGACCAAGAATATCTTCAACGACCTGCACGAGGAGCGGGTCGATGCCGGCATCGCCATCGAATCCGACCCCGAGCGCGTGCCGGGCGGGATCGTGAGCGAGCGGCTGACGCAAGCCGAGATGGCGCTGATCGCCCACCCTCCCACCGGCTCGCGCGCGCACGCAAGCCCATCGATATCGGCAGCCTGGTGAGCGAACCGATCATCATGAGCGAACTGACCGTCGGCTACGGGCAGGTGGTGCTGTCGTTGTTCGCCGATCTCGGCATCCGGCCGAACATTCTCGCGGTGGCCGACAATATCGAAACCATGAAGGTGATCGTGCAGTCGGGCACCGGGATCGCCATCGTGCCGCGGGCCAGCGCGGAAAACGAAGCCGCGCTGGGCGTCATCAAGGTGCTGCCGATCGTTCCGGCGCGCTCCGTGACCTTGAGCCTGTTTCGCCGGCGCCAGCCGCTGTCGCGCCGCAAAGAGGCTTATCTCGCCGCGGTCCGCGACATGCTGAGGGACCGGGACGCGGGCTCATAAGTTCCGCCGCTTTACCTCGCCGCCTGAGCGTACGGATAGACCAGATCGCCGGTCTTGAGCTCCGGCGGCCAGACCACGATCTGGCGGGACATGTCCCTGAACTGGCCGATGTCGTTGCCGCTGACGTTCTGGAATTGCGCGTAGATGATGCGCGGCGTCTTCCATTCGCCGTCGTCTCCGAACGACATCGGGCCGATCACGGTGTCGATCGTATGTGTGCGGATGTAGTCGGCGAGCTTCGTCGTCGTCGAGCGACTTGGTCTCCGCCACCGCCTTGGCGAGGATTTGTCCGGCGGCATAGGCATAGGGCGGATAGGTGAAGCCGAGCGGATCGATGCCGAGGCCGGGAGCCCGCTTCTGATATTCCTCCAGGAACTCGTTGGTGCCGGCGAATTGCAGGCTCGCGGCCGGAATGTAGAACTCGTTGTTGACCAGGCCGTTGATCAGCGCCCCGAGCTGCTGCTTGATCCCGGTCACGAGCAGGCCGAGGAAGGCGCCGCCATAAAGTTTCGGCTTGAACTGGACCTCGTTCGAGGCGCGCACGCAGCCCCACGGTGTCGACCGGCAGCGTCGCCGCATAGACCACGTCCGGCGCGGTCGCCTGCATCGCGCGCACGATGGTGGCGTACTCGGTGTTGGCCAGCGGATAGGTGCGCTCATAGACCACGTCGAAGCCGAATTCCTTGGCGTTCTCGCGCGCACCGTCGAGTGCGTTGCGCGAGAATTCCACATCCGCGCCGACGAGCGCCACGCGTGCGGGCTTCGGCTGCTGTTGCAAGGCGAGCTGGAAGAAGCCGCGCGAGTAGTTTCTCGGCGACGCGCCCTGCGAATTCATGGAAAAGTACCGGGCGTACTTGTATTCTTTGTTGGCGCCCAACCCGAAAATTCCGATCGTCATGCGCTTGTTCTGGATGATGGCTGGCAGCGCGGCCGCGATCACGTTGGTGCTGTAGGGACCGATGAGCAGGTCCACCTTGTCGACGCCCATCAGCTTGGCGTAGATGCCGGGCGCGTTGGCCGGGTTGGCCTGATCGTCGTAGTAGACGAGCTCGACCGGCCGCCCGAGCAGGCCGCCGCGCGCGTTGACGTGATCGCGCCAGATCTCCAGCCCGGCTTGCACCTGCCGTCCCGCCGGAGCGGTCGCTCCCGTGAGGCTCAGGCTCAACCCGATCTTGATCGGATCGGCGGAGCGCGCCGGGACCGCTGCAAGGGCAGGCGCGGCGGCGCCCAGACCGATGAACGCGCAGATCTGTTCGGCAAAGCGCCGCGCAGCGTGGGGCAAGGCCATGTTCTCCTCCCGTCTTTGCCGGCTGACCCGGCGATATTCTGGGCTGCTTGTATACACTTCGCGAGGAAGCAAGTTCGCGGGCAAGGCCGTTACGCCAATTTGCTTCCAGCGATCGTTTGACAAGGATGAGAATTGTATACAGCCTAGATACCACTCCGTCGAGCCGGAGGAGAACAATGCGCGCGCCGTCCGAGGGCCCGTCATCGCAGACCGTGAATGCGCTGCTGAAGCTGCGCGAGTTGATCCTCGGCGGCGAGATCAAGGCCGGGGAGCGGATGTCGGAGCTCCTTCTGGTCGAGCGCCTCGGCGTCTCCCGGACGCCGATCCGTGCGGCCCTGGTCCGGCTCGAGCAGGAAGGCTTGCTGCGCGCGCTTCCCTCCGGCGGCTTCGTCGTCGACGCCTTCAACGAGCGCGACATTCATGCGGCGATCGAGATCCGCGGCACGCTCGAAGGTCTGGCCGCCCGGCTCGCCGCCGAGCGCGGCGTGGCGCAAGCGCAACTCGAAGACCTCAGGCACTGCCTCTCCGGCCTCGATGAGCTCGTGCTCGCAAGCGGAGTGACGGTCGACAGCTTCTCCGCCTATGTCGAGCTGAACGAGCAGTTCCACCGCATCATTGTCGATCTCGCCGACAGCGCGGTGCTCTCCCGCCAGATCGCGCGGGCGGTAAGCCTTCCCTTTGCCTCCGCCAGCGCGTTCGTGATGGTGCAAGCGCGGCTGCCGGAAGCGCAAACCATGTTCACGGTGGCGCAGGATCATCATCGCTGCATCGTGCGCGCGATCGAGGCGCGCGAGGGCCAGCGCGCAGAGGCGCTCATGCGCGAGCACGCCCGCCTGGCGCGCCGGAATCTGAGCTCGCGCTCGCGCAATCGGCAGACGCGCGGACTCGTGCCGGGCCTCGAATCTCATCACTTTTCTGAGCCACGCCGCGGCGGGAAACTGACTCTATCTCGTCCGAAAGAACAATCTCGGGAGGATGCACGATGAAATTGCTTTCACGCAGCGCGGTCGCTGCAATCGTCCTCGCCTTCGCGTCGTCGGCGCCGGCTCAGGACAAGCCGGTTCAGCTCAAGCTCTCGCATTGGGTTCCGCCGACGCATCCCATGCACGCCGCCGCCGTCGCCTGGGCCGAATCCATCGACAAGGCTTCGAACGGATCCATCAAGATCACGATCTTTCCCGCCCAACAGCTGGGCAAGGCGTTCGATCACTACAACATGGCCCGCGACGGGATCACGGACATCTCGCACGTCAACCCCGGCTACGAACCGGGCCGGTTTCCGATCATCGGCGCGGCGGAGCTCCCGTTCATCTTTGCCAACGGCAAGGAGGGAAGCGCGGCGCTCGATGCGTGGTATCGCCGATACGCCGGGCAGGAAATGAAGGACGTCCGCTATTGCCTGTCGTTCGCGCACGATCCGGGCACGTTGCACTTCGCCCGCAAGAAGGCGGTGGTGCCGGCGGACATGTCCGGGCTCAAGGTGCGTCCACCGAACGCGGTGATCGCCAATTGGATGACGTTGCTCGGCGCCACCAACGTGCAGGCCGCGGCGCCCGAGATCCGCGACGTGCTGGAAAAGGGCGTGGCCGATGCCGCGGGTTCTCCGTGGGGATCGATGCTGCTGTTCGGCATCGACAAGGTCACCAAATATCACATCGACTCGCCCCTCTATGTCTCGGAGCAGGTTTGGGTCCTGAACAAGAGCAAGTATGATTCGCTGTCGCCGTCGCAAAAGCAGGTGATGGACGCAGCACTGCACCAGCGATTGGGCGCTGAGAATCGCGGCGCCATGGGCGGATTTCGAGTCGGACGGCCGCGGCAAGATCAAGGCCATGCCCGGCCAGGACGTCTATCCGCTCAGCCCCGACGCAGCTCGCCGCCTGGCGGAAGTCCGCCGAGCCGGTGGTCGCCAATTGGGAAGCCGCGGTCCGCAAAGCCGGCCAGGATCCGCAGGCGATCTTCGAGGATTTGCGCAAGACCCTCGCCGACTACAAGTCGGGCTATTAGCGCGGAAGCAGTACTGCCATCAAGCGAGGGCAGGGCGCGCGGCGCCATCGTGTATCGCTCCCAAAGGAACATGCCGTAGTGCGGGTCGTGCACGCACGGCGTCCGCCACTCATCTGACGCGGACCTACGCCATGAAGCGAAGCGAGCAGCGCATCTTGACGACGCATGTGGGCAGCCTGATCCGCCCCAAGGCGTTGCTGGATGCCGGCAAGGACCGCGATCGCGCGCACCGCGGCGCCCATGAGCGGGAGCTCACCCGCGCGGTGGCGGACGTCGTGTCGCGGCAAGCGAAGGCGGGGATCGACGTCGTCAACGACGGCGAGTTCGGCAAGTCCGGCTGGGCCAATTACAGCCTGGAGCGCTTGAGCGGCTTCGAGCCGCGGCCCGGACAAGCTCTACCCGGCGGTCTGGCTCGGCCGCGACCGCATCCGGTTTGCCGATTTCATGGCCGCGGAGTTTCCGCGCGGCACCGTCGGCACGCCCGGACATGCCTGCGTCGGCCCCATCGCCTATCACGGCCATGCCAGCGTCCGGCGCGATCTCGACAACCTCAAGGCCGCCGCCGCGGCAGCGCGACGTCGAGGAGGCGTTCTTCACCGCGGTCGCGCCGGCGAGCGTCGGCTACGACGCCGCCAACGAGCACTATGCGAGCGAGCGCGACTATGTGTTCGCGATCGCGAAGGCGCTGCGCGAGGAGTATCTCGAGGTCCACAAGGCCGGTTTCGTGCTGCAGGTCGACGATGCCGTGCTCGCGAACATGTACGACCATCTCGTCGAGCAGAGCCCGCAGCGCTATCGCGAATGGGCGGAGCTGCGCGATCGACGCGCTCAATCACGCGCTGGAGGGCATCCCGAGGATCGCATCCGCTATCACGTCTGCTTCGGCAGCTGGCACGTGCCGCATGTCGCCGACGCGCAGCTCGAGGACATCGTCGATCTGATCCTGCAAGGTGCGCGCCGGCGCCTATTCCATCGAAGCGGCCAACGTGCGCCACGAGCACGAGTGGTACGTGTGGCAGAAGGTCAAGCTGCCGGCCGGCAAGATCCTGATCCCGGGCGTCGTCACGCATCACACCACGACCGTCGAGCACCCGCGCGCTGGTGGCCGAGCGCATCGTCACGTTCGCCAAGCTGGTCGGCCGCGAGAACGTGATCGCCGGGACCGATTGCGGCTTCGCCCAGGCGCAGGACATCCAGCGCGTCCATCCCGCAGGTCATGTGGGCGAAGCTCGAAAGCCTGGCCGAAGGCGCCCGCCTGGCGAGCAAGGAGCTGTGGGGCCGCTGATCGCCCGAGGCGCCCGTTATCGGAATTTCCGATAATGAAATCGTCAATCGGTCTTGGACTTCGGGCGCGCGCGCCCTGCCCATACTTGAAGGCCGGGACCGAGACCCGCCGGATCAGCGGATGGGCTGCGCATGCGAGGCGTTGCGACATGACGGAGCGACGCGCCCATCTTCGGATCGGCATCGACACCGGCGGCACCTTCACCGATATCGTCTGTGTCGACGGCGCGCTCGGGCGCGATGCGCGTAACCAAGGTCGCCAGCACGCCCTCCAATCCAGCCATCGGTCTTGTCCGCGGCGTCAAGGCCATTCTCGATGCCGGCGGCGCTTCGTTGGATGACCTCGCCGGGCTTGCGCACGGCACCACGGTCGCGACCAATGCGCTGCTGCAGGGCGAGATCGCCGGCCTCGGCCTCATCGTCACCGAAGGCTTCAGCCATATCCTCGAGATCGCCCGCCAGGCCGGTGCCCGAGGGCTACGGCAATTCGTATTTCTGGGTGAAGCCGGAGCGCATCGTGCCGCTGCGCTACGTGCGCGAGGTCGGCGGCCGGCTCGATTTTCGCGGCCGAGGAGCTGCGCCCGCTCGACGAAGCGGACGCGCGCGCCGCGGCGCGGTTCTTTCGCGCGCAGGGCATCAAGGCGATCGGTGTCTGCCTGTTGCACTCCTACGCCAATGCCGCGCACGAGCGCCGCGTGGCCGAGATCGTCGCCGAGGAATATCCGGGCTGCACGCATCTCGCTCTCCTGCGACGTGCTGCCGGAATACCGCGAATATGAGCGCGCGGTGACGACCCTGGTCGACGCCTTCGTCAAGCCGCATATGAGCCGCTATCTCGAGCGCATCCGCGACGAGCTCGGCCCCGGCCTGCGCGAGAAGCCGTTCCTGGTGATGCAGTCGAGCGGCGGCGTCGCCAGCCCCGATCAGGTGATGCGCAAGCCGATCACCACCGCGCTGTCGGGTCCGGCGGCCGGCGCGCTCGGCAGCGCGGTCATCGCCGAGATGGCGGGATTTCCCGATGTGGTGACGCTCGACGCCGGCGGCACCTCGACCGATCTCTGCCTGATCGAGAGCGCCAAGCCGCATGTGACCAACGGCGGCGCCGTCGGTCCGTTCCCGGTGCGCATCCCGATGATCGACATCGAGACCATCGGCACCGGCGGCGGCTCGATCGCCTGGATCACGCCGCGAAGGCCATCTCAAGGTCGGGCCGCGCAGCGCCGGCGCCGAGCCCGGCCCCGATGTGCTACCCGAACGGCGGCAACGAGCCGACCATCACCGACGCCAATCTGGTGCTCGGCCGCATCCCGCCGGCGCTGATCGGCGGCGGCATTCGCCTCGAACGTCGACCGCGCGCGCGCGGGCATCGCACGAGCTTGCGGCGCGGCTCGCCGGCAACATGAGCGCGGAGCAGCTCGCCGAAGGCATCATCGAGATCGCCAACTGGAACCAGGCCAATGCCATCCGGCAGATGACCATCCAGCGCGGCATCGATCCCGCGCGAATTCGCGCTGCTCTCGTTCGGCGGCGCCGGCCCGGCGCAGTCGCCGGCGGTGATGGACCTGATCGGCATGAAGGCCTGCATCGTGCCGCCCAATCCCGGCAACCTCTCCGCCTTCGGCCTGCTGGCCGTCGACTGGCGCACCGACCACATCGTCACCAAGGTCATGCACGAGGATGCGATCGACCTGGCGACTGATCGCGCGCATCTACGCCGATCTGGAAACGCGACGCCGCCGCCACGCTGACGCGCGACGGCATCGAGCGCTCGCGCATCCGGCATCGTGCGCGAAGCCGACGTGCGCTATGCCGGGCAGTCCATGGAGGTGCGCGTGCCGGCGCCCGCGGGTGCGGTCGACGCAGCGTTCCTCGACGGCGCTGATCGCTGCCTTCCACGCCGCGCATCTCGAAGACCTTCGGCTACAACTATGCGGGCCAGCAGAAGGTGGAGCTGGTCAATTTCTGCGGTGTCCGGTTTCGGACATGATCGATCGGCCGAGCATTCCCGAACTCGACATCGGCGCGGACGCGCGCGCCGAAGCGCGACAGCCGGCCGGTCTATTTCGCCGGCGCCTTCCGCGACACGCCGATCTACGAGCGCGCGTCGCTGCCGCCGGCTATCCGGCTCGACGGACCGGCCGTGGTCGAGGAGTTCGGCTCGACGACCGTGGTGTTTCCCGGCCAGCATCTCGAGGTCGATCCGCACGGCATCCTGATCATTCGGCCTGCGCGCCGACGCTCGGAGGCGGTCGCGATGAACGCGCACGCCACAGGCAGCCGATGGCCGGATGCGCACAGTCTGCGCGGTCGGCGCGCGGTCGACCCGATCGTGCTGCAGATCGTCGAAGGCACGCTCGAACTCCGATCGAGGCCGAGATCGAATACGCCATCGAGCGCACCGCGCGCTCGCCGATGATCCGCGAAGCGCACGACTATCGCGTCGGCCTGTTCGACCGCTACTGCCGCAAGCTCACCGGGCCGCTCCTACTCGGCGATGCCGAACGCGGTCGTGCGTGACTTTCCGCCGCGAGACCATGCGGCCGGGCGACGTGTTCCTGATGAACGACACCTATCTCACCGAGGGCATCGATCGGCCACCTGCCGGACCTCTGCAGCACCGTGCCGGTCTTCCATCGGCGGCGAGGTGGTCGCCTACATCCAGGCCTTCGGCCACCACGACGATATCGGCGGGCGCGTGCCGGGCTCGATGCCGGGCACCGCGGCGACCGGTGTTCGAGGAAGGCCTCGCCGATCCCGCCGATCAAGCTCTACGAGCGCCGGCGTGCGCAACGACGCGGTCTTCACCATCGTCAAGCGCAACACCCGCGTGCCCGACATGCTCGCCGCCGATCTCGACAGCGAGGTGCAGGCCTGCCTGATGGGCGCCCGGCGCATGGCGGAGCTGTTCGAGCGCTTCGGGCGCGAGACGGTCGAGGCCTGCTTCCAGGCCATCCTCGACAAGTGCCGCGACATCTATCGGCGCGAACTGCTGCCGAAGATCGCCGACGGCGAATATCCCTGGGAAGACTACGTCGAGCACGACGGCGTCACCGATCCCAAGCTGCACAAGCTCGCGCTCACGATGATCAAGCAGGGCGAGCGCATCACGCTCGACTTCACCGGCACCGATCCGCAGTCCACCGGCCCGATCAACTGGCCGGCCGACTATGCCGGCGGCGCGTTCCTGATCAAATGGATCGCGCCGATCCTGCGCAACCTCGCCGACACGCCCGAGCGCGCGGCGGAGATCCATGTCAACGAAGGCGTCTGCGAGGTCTTCGACGTGGTCTTCCCGCCCAAGGGCACGCTGATCACGCCGGAATGGCCGGCGGCGACCAACGCGCGCTCCTTCGTGCTGCTGCGCTGCCTCGGGCTGCTCGCCGGCGTCGTCGCGCAGGCCGTGGACGGGCGCATGCCGGCGGACCAGGAGACCATCCGCTACACCGGATTCTACGGCACCGACCGCGACGGCAAGCCGTTCCTCTCGCGCGAGGTGCTCGGCGGCGGCTCCGGCGGGCGCTACTACGCCGACGGCAACGACGCCATCCACATCGTGCCGGATCTCGCGCAACCAGCCGGCCGAATTCACCGAGACGCGGTTTCCGCTGCTGGTCGAGAAGCTCGCGCTGCGCACGGATTCCGGCGGCGCCGGCAAGCGGCCGCGGCGGGCTCGGCTACGAGAAGCACTACCGCGCGCTGGTCGACTGCCGCACCATCGTCACCGCCGATCGCGTGCGGCTCGGCTGCTACGGCGTCAACGGCGGCAAGGCCGGGCGCACCGTTCTGCGTGACGGTCGACGTCGAAGGCGCGCGCGCGCGACCTCGGCGGCCTGGTCGACGGCGAACCGGTGCTCGGCCGGCCAGGTCGTGCGCGTGGTGACCACCGGCGGCGGCGGCTGGGGCGATCCGCTCGAGCGCGAGCCGGAGCTGGTCGCTGCGCGACGTGATCGAGGGCAAGGTGTCGCTCGCTGCGGCGCGCGACGATTACGGCGTGGTGCTGGTGCCGGCGGAAAGCGCAGACTCGGTCACGCTCGACGAAGCGGCGACCGTGCCGCTGCGGGCGAGAGCTGAAGGCGCGGCGCACGGTACCGCGCCGATGATCGATCGCGGCGAGGGCTACGAGAAGATGCTGCGCGGCGAGGTGCGTGCCGCGGATGCGTTCGAGCCTGACGGCAAACAGGACAGTCGAGGGACAAGCGGAATGGCGATTGAAGTCGCGAAGATCGAGCTGAAGACCGTGCAGGACGCCTCCGGGCTGGAGGCTTGCATCGCGGCCGGCCAATTCACCGCCGACGAGGTCATCGCGGTGATCGGCAAGACCGAAGGCAACGGCGGGGTCAACGACTTCACCCGCATTCTCGCCGACCAGGCGTTCCGCCGCGTGCTGCTGCAAGACGCGGCACGCGCGGCGAAGCGGAAATCGCCGACATCCCGATGGTGTGGTCGGGCGGTTGCGACGGCGTCATCACGCCGCATGCCACGATCTTCGCCCGCAACGCCAAGACCGGCCCGGCCTCGAAATCGCGCCTGGCCATCGGCACCGCGCATGAGCGCGGAGCTCATGCCGGAGGATATCGGCCGGCCGGCGATGGTCGAGAAGGTCGCCGAAGGCGTGAAGGCGGCGATGCGCGATGCCGGCATCGACGACCCGAAGGACGTGCATTACGTGCAGACCAAGACGCCGCTGCTCACAATCGAGACCGTGCGCGACGCGGAATCGCGCGGCCAGCACGTCGCCTGCGAGGTGCACGACTCCATGGGCGTCTCCAACGGCACGACCGCGCTCGGCATCGCGCGTGGCGCTCGGCGAGATCAAGATGCCGAAGCGCGGAGCAGATCTGCAGCAGACCTCGATCTCTATTCCTCGGTGGCGTCGTGCTCGTCGGGCGTGGAGCTGACGCAGGCGCAGATCGTGCTGCTCGGCAACAAGGCCGGGCGCCGGCGGCCGCTATCGCATCGGCCATGCCGTGATGCAGCGATGCGCTCGACATCGACGGCATCTACGACTGCCATCCGCGATGCCGGCCTTGAGCTGCCCGACGCGCCCGCGCGCCGAGGATCTCGAGCGGGCGGGTGGTCAACTGCTTCATGAAATGCGAGGCCGACCGCCGCGGCACGCTGCGCGGACGGCGCCAGATCATGCTCGACGATCCTGACGTGCACCATCATCGCCATTCGAAGGCCGCGGTCGGCGGCGTCGCGGCCGCGGCGATCGGCGATCCCGGCCGTGTTCGTGTCGGTCGACGCGATGCATCAGGGCCCGCAAGGCGGCGGCCCGGTGATCGCCATCGTCGACGTCGGCGAATGACGGGCGGCACGAGACTTGCAATTCACCTGCCGAGGCCGGCTGCGGACAGCCGGACACTCGGTAAACCTGGAGAGAGTGCAATGACGCAACGTTCACGCGATCGCCCGCCGCCATGTGCTGGCGGCTGTTGCCGGAATGATGGTGCTCGCGACGGTCCGCCGCCGCCGCAGGACAAAGTTCAGGACAAGGTCAAGGTCGGCGTATTCCCGGTGAGCTCGTCGCTGCCTTATTTCGTCGCGCTCGAGCGCGGCTTCTTCAAGGAGCAGAACATCGAGCCCGAGACGATGCGGCTGATCGGCGGGCCGCCGAATGTCGCGCGCCATGATCACCAACCAGATCGACGCCTGCCGCGGTTGCTGGTCACGCATCGAAGGCATGAACGCCGACCTGAAGAAGCCCGGCGTCGCCATGTACATTGTCGCTCAACAGCCAGAACAAGACCTACCAGATGGAGCAGTTCGTCGTCCGCAAGGGCTATCCGGCGAGCTCGCTCAAGGACCTCAAGGGCGCCAAGATCATGTCGGCGCCCGGACCGGCCAACGTGACCATGGCGAAAGCGGCTTTGGCCGCGGTCGGGCTCAAGGAAGGCGATTACACCATCGATCAGCTCGACATGGCGCCAGCACGTCAATGTCATGCAGGCCGGCACATTCGACGCCGGGTATACGCTCGAGCCGAACGCCTCCACCATGCGCAAGATGGGCGTCGCGAGCACGATCGAGGCGGGCGTGATCGCGCAGTACGTGCTGGGCGATCCCAATGCCAACGCCTTCGTCGGCGGCTGCGCGTTGACCAGCGATTTCATCAAGAGCCGGCCCGACGTGGCCAAGCGCTTCACCGCGGCCTGGGCCAAGGCGGTCGAGTTCATCAACAGCAATCCCGCAGGAAGCGCGCAAGCACCTGGTGAAGAACACCTTCACGCCCGAGGACGTGGTCGATACGGTGCCGATGATCCGCTATTACATGGTCGGCGACCTGACGGCGAAGGACAAGGCGGACTTTCAGAAGTTCGTCGACTTCTCGGTGCAGATCGGCGACGTTGCCGGAGAAGGTGGACGTGACCAAATACATGCAGACGTTCTGAGATCAGCGCCGCGAGGTTCGCAGGTGCTCACACCGGCCGCGGAGATCAAGGTCGGGTGCGCGAGCCGTCCGGTCCGGCGTCCCGCCCACGTCACCGTTCGCGGCCTGTGCAAGCGACTTCGGCGACGCCGCGATCTACCGCGATTTCGATCTCGACATCCCGCGCGGCAAGCTGGTGTCGGTGTTCGGACCCGAACGGCTGCGGCAAGAGCACGCTCATCAACATGATCGCCGGGCTGATCCCGGCCGATGCCGGCGAAATCCTGTTCGACGGCAAGCCGCTGAGCGAGATCAAGTTCGGCTACGTGTTCCAGAACTACCGCGAGGCGCTGTTCCCCTGGCTGCGCGCGCTCGAGAACATCGAGTATCCGCTCAAGCTGATGGGCATGCCGAAGGCGGAGCGCCGCGCGCGGGTGGAGCGGCTGGTCGCCCATCTCGGCGTCAAGATCGATCTGACCAAATATCCTTACCTGCTCTCCGGCGGCCAGCAGCAGCTCGTCTCGATCATGCGCGCGCTCGTGGTGGAGCCGGAGATCCTGTTTCTCGACGAGCCGTTCTCGGCGCTCGACTACGAGATGACGCTGTTCATGCGCGAGCAGCTGCAGCGCATCTTCATGGAGACCGGCACCACGACCGTGCTGGTGTCGCACGACCTCGAGGAAGCGGTCTACCTCGCCGACCGCGTCCTGCTGCTGTCGCGGCATCCGGCCCGCATCGCCGACTTCGTGCACTACGAAGCGCCGCGCCCGCGCAACGACGCGACGCTGTCGCAGCCCGACTTCGTGACGCACCAAGGCGCATTGCCTCGAAATCTTCCAGCGCGAGGTGCGGCGCGGCATGAAACGGTTCGATCCATATCTGCCGGTGCTCGGCGTCATTGGCCTGATCGTTCTCTGGTACGTCGCGGTCTGGGCGCAGGTGGTCGATCCGGTGCTGCTGCCGCCGCCGACCGACACGTTCCGCGCAATGTGGACCGGCATGACCAGGGGCAAGCTCGGCAGCGACTTCATGCATACGGTCGAGCGCACCGTCTACGCCACGGTCATTGCCGCGGTGATCGCCATTCCGCTCGGCATTTTGCTCGGCGCATCGGAGCGGCTCTATCGCTCGGTGGAATTCGTGATCGACTTCTTCCGCTCGACGCCGGCCTCCGCCATGTTCCCGCTGTTCCTGGTGCTGTTCGGGGTCGGCGATCGAGACCAAGATCTCGGTGGCCGCGTTCGGCGCGGCGCTGGTCATCCTGTTCAACGTTGCCTACGGGGTGATGAATGCGCGCAAGACGCGGCTGCTTGCGGCCAAGGCGATGGGCGCGTCGCGCCTGCGCATTCTGACGGACGTCATGCTGCTGGAGTCGCTGCCGCAGACCTTCGTCGGCCTGCGCAACGGCGTGTCGCTGGCGCTGGTCATCGTGGTGGTGGCCGAAATGTTCATCGGCTCCACCGACGGCCTCGGCAACCGGGTGTTCGAGGCGCAGCAGCTGTTCGCCATGCCCGACATGTACGCGGCCATCTTCGCCGCCGGCGCGCTGGGCTATGGCCTCAACCTGCTGTTCCTTCTGGTCGAGCGGCGCTTCGTCCACTGGGTCGGGCAAATAAAGGACACCGATGGCCGACGTGAGCCTCACCCGCAGGTCCGCGCGCGAGCTGGCGCGGCTCATCCGCGCCCGCGACGTGAGCCCGATCGAGGTGCTCGACGCCCATCTCGCGGTGATCGAAGCGATCAACCCGAAGCTCAACGCGATCGTCACGCTCGCCGCCGAGCAGGCGCGGGACGCCGCGCGCAGGGCGGAAACGGCGGTCGCGAACGGCGAGCCGCTCGGCGCCCTGCACGGCTTGCCGGTGGCGATCAAGGACGTGACGCCGACCGCGGGCATCCGCACCACGTTCGCATCCCCGTTGTTCAAGGACCACGTGCCGGCCGAGGATGCCGAGGTCGTGCGCCGCCTCAAGGCCGCCGGCGCCATCGTGCTGGCGAAGACCAACACGCCGGAATTCGCCTGCGGCGCCAACACCAACAATGCGTTGTTCGGCGCCACCCGCAATCCGTGGAATCCGGCGCTGAGCCCGGCGGGCTCGTCCGGCGGCTCGGCGGTCGCGGTCGCCACCGGCATGGTGCCGCTCGCGCAAGGCACCGATTTCGGCTGCTCCATCCGGATTCCGGCCGCGTTCTGCGGCATTGTCGGCATTCGCCCGACGCCCGGGCTGACGCCCAACTATCCCGATGCCGCTCGCCTGGGATCCGGGCCAGGTTCACGGCGCCTTGGGGCGCGATGCCGAGGACGTCGCCTTCATGCTCGACAGCATGGTCGGGCTTGAGCCGCCTGTCGCCGATCTCGGTCGCGCCGCCCTGGGCGAGCGCGCTGGCGGAGGTCGAGCGGGCGCGGGACGCCAAGGGCCTGCGGGTTGCCTATGTCGCCGACATCGCCGGCATCGGGGTCGAGGCGGAGATCGCAACCATCTGCCGGACTGCGGCGCAGCGCCTGCGCGACGCCGGCGCCGCGGTGGAGGAGATCGCCTTCGACGTCTCCGACGGCCGCGACCCCTATCAGGCCTGGCGCGGCCTGTGGATGGTCGGTCAGCAATACGCGAACCTGAGCGAGCTCGAACGCTTCGGGCAGAACCTGAGAGGCAACGTTCAAGGCCGGCCTGAAGGTGACGGCCGCTCGACGTCGCCGCCGCCGAGCAGAAGCGGCTGCAGGTGTTTCATCGTTTTCGCATGCTGTTCGAGCGCTTCGACGTCCTGCTCACGCCCGCGGCGCCGGTGAAACCGTTCCCGGTGGAGATGAATTTCCCCACCGAGATCAACGGCCAGACATTCGAGAACTATATCGAGTGGATCGCGCCGGCGTTCCTGGTCACGCTGGTCAGCCTGCCCGCGGGCAGCGTCCCCGCCGGCATGACGGCGGATGGGCTTCCGGTGGGCATGCAGGTGGTGGCGCCCCGGTTCGAAGAGCCGTTGATCCTGCGCGTCGCCAAGCTCGTTCAGCAGTCGAGCGGTGTGGGTTGGCCGCCCGCGGCCGTTGCTCACGAAGGGTGATTCGCAATCCGCGAGCTGAGTTCGGACGAGCTGTCGCGGATTCAAAATTGCAGGGTCGTCATTCCGGGGCCCGAGCGTAGCGGGCCGGATCATAACCACCGCCTGTGATTATGGATTCGGGCTCGCGCCACCGATCTGGTTACCGAGATCGGCCCTCTATGGAGCCATCGGCTAAAGCCGACTTGGGTGGCGCGCCCGGAATGACGAAGCTCCGATACGTGGCAGATTTAGCGGCATCAGTTGCTGACCGGCCGCACCACAATCCAGGGCGCGGCGTTCGAGCAGGTGAGGGTCGTTGAGACGCATCCGCCTGCCGGTGTAGCATCACGACCCAAACAAAACCAGGGAGGACATGGTGAAAGCATTCCAGACATCGGCGCTTGCCGCGTTGTTCGCGGCGGCCGCGATAACCGGCGTCCGTGCCGCCGACCCGATCAAGATCGGCGTGGTGACGCCGCTCAGCGGCACCTATGCCGGAATCGGCCAGCAGGTGCGGTGGGGCCTCGATCTCGCCGTGAAGGAGGTCAATGCCGCCGGCGGCATCATGGGACGTCCGATCGAGCTGCTCTACGAGGACGAAGAAGCCAACCCCGCGGTCGCGGTGCAGAAGGCGGAGAAGCTGTTCGAGGTCGCCAAGGTCGACTTCCTCACCGGCACCGTCAGCTCCGGCTCGACGCTTGCGGTTGGTCAGCTCGCCGAACGCGCCGGCAAGCTGATCGCGACCACGGTGTCGTTCGCCGACTCGATCACCGGCGACCGCTGCTCGCCCAACGTCTTTCGCGTGAATGCCCGCGCCGGCCAGCAATCGGCCGCGCTCGCCGTCTGGCTGTCAAGGAGAAGCCGCAGGCCAAGGTGTTCTACCTCGGGCCGGACTATGAGATGGGGCGCTCGACCGTCGCCGCCTTCAAGTCGAGCGCGGAGAAGGTGGGCGCCAGCACGGTCGGCGAGGTGTTTGCCCCGCTCGATGCCAAGGACTACACGCAGTATTTCGGCCAGGTGCGCGCGGCGCGCCCGCAGGTCCTCTACACCTCGGTCGCCGGCAACGACACCGTCCGGTTGTTGAGCCAGCTGCAGGAGTTCGGGCTGCTGACCAACCTGACCCTGGTCGGCGCCTCCGGCACCGTTACGTCGCAGAATATTTCGGCCATCGGCAAGGCCGCCGAAGGTTTCGTGACCGGCGTCGGCTACTCGACCGAGATCAACTCGCCCGAGAACAAGAAATTCGTCGACGCTTTCAAGGCGGCCTACAAGGCCGAGCCCGACCTCTATGGCGCCGACTCCTATGGCCTGATCTATGCCTACAAGGCCGCCGTGGAGAAGGCCAAGTCGACCGAGACCGACAAGGTGCGCGAGGCGCTGCGCGGGCTGAAATGGATGACGCCGCAGGGCGAGAAGACCATCCGTGCCGGCGACCATCAGGCGATCCAGACCATGTACGTCGTTCGCATCACCAACGGCCAGTTCAACATCGGTGGCCAGGTCGGCGGCGAGGATGCCGTGGGCCCAGGACGCTTGCACGCGTTTCTGAGCGGTGCACCGCCGGTAGCGGCCGCGGGCGACACGGTGATGGCCGAGGTGCTCGACTACATCCAGTTCGTGCTGGCACCTCAGGTCGTCACCGGCCTTGCGTTCGGCGTGGCCGTCATTCTGGTGGCGATCGGGCTCACCATCATCTTCGGCCTGCTCGACGTCATCAACATGTCCCATGGCGAGTTCTACGCATTCGGCGCGTTTGCCGCGCTTGCGCTCGGCTGGCTCGGGATCCCGTTCTGGCTGCTGCTGGTCCTGGTCCCGCTGGCGATGCTGCCGGTGGGCTATGCGGTCGAGCGCGTCCTCATCCAGCGCGTGTTCAACCGGCCGGACCGCCACGTCACCACGCTGTTGCTGACGTTCGGGCTGGGCCTCGTGCTCGAGGACGCCTTCCGGCTCGGCTTCGGCCCCAATCCTTACCGACCGGAAACGCCGATTCCCGGTGCGGTCGTGCTGTTCGGCATCTTCCTGCCGAACTACCGGCTCTTTCTGATCGTCGTCGGCGCGCTCGTGATCGCCGCCGTCGCGCTCGTGGTCTACCGCACCAGGCTCGGCGCGATGGTGCGTGCCGCCGCCTTCGACCGCAACATGGCGGCATCGCTGGGCGTGCCGGTGGCGTGGGTCTACGCCGGCGCCTTTGCGTTCGGCATAGCGCTGGCGGGCTTTGCCGGCGTTCTGCTGGCGCCGATCTATTCCGTGTTTCCCGACCATGGGGCGCGACTTCATCCTGATGGCGTTCACCGTGGTCATCGTCGGCGGCATGGGCAGCATCGCCGGCGCCGTCGTGGCGGGCCTGTTCCTCACCCAGGTGCAGGCGATCGCCTCGCTCTACATCTCGCCGGTGTGGACCGATCCGATCGTGTTCGGGATCATGGTCGTGATGCTGATGGTGCGCCCGCAAGGCCTGTTCGGGCGGCTCGGATATGCCTGACGCGCTGACGATCGCCGCGCGCGCCAACCACCTGCTGGTCGCCGCGCTGCTGGTCGCCGGCCTCGCCTTCGCGGCGATCGGTGCGGCGCTGAACGACACCTTCTACCTGCGGCTTGCGACCGAGGCCCTGATCTTCGGCGGCCTCGCGCTCTCGGTCGACATCCTGCTCGGCTATACCGGGCTGCTGTCGCTCGGGCAGGCGCTCTATTTCGGGCTGGGCGCCTACCTCTCCGCGCTCGTCCTCAAGGCGGTGCCGTCGTTCTGGCTGGCGCTGGCGGCCGGGCTCGGCGCCGGACTGGTGCTCGGGCTCGTCGGCGGCATCATCGCGATCCGCGTGCGCGGCGTCTATTTCGCGCTGATCACCTTCGGCCTGGCCCAGGTGGTCGCCAAGGTGGTCTACAACACCCGCTCGCTCGGCGCGTCGGACGGGCTGCTCGGCGTGCCGATCATCGACATCGACCTGGGCCTGGCTTCGGTGTCGAGCGCGTCGCCGGCCGGTTTCTTCCTGGTCGTGCTGGCCGTCATCATGCGTCTGTACGCCGTGTCGGCGCCTACATCCTCGACACGCCGTTCGGCCGCCTGCTGATTGCGCTGCGCGCCAACGACCGGCGGGTGCCGTTTCTCGGCTACCGCACCGCGTCGCTGCGCCTGAGCTCGTTCGTGTTCGCGGCTGTGATCGCGACCGTGTCGGGCACGCTCTATCCCATGCTGCGCGGCTTCGTGTCGCCCGGAGCTGCTGTTCTTCTCGACCTCCGGCAATGCCGTCATCACCGTGCTGCTCGGGGGCGTCGGCACGCTGATGGGTGCGCTCTACGGCAGCGTGCTGCTGACCGTCTTGCGATCCGTGATCGGCACCTGGACCGAGCATCACCTGATGATCATCGGGCTCCTGTTCATGGGCGCGGTGATCTTTCTGCCCAACGGGCTGATGGGACTGGTGCGCCCGGCGGTCGAGCGGCTGCTCATGCGCAAGGCGCGGCCATGACCGCCCCGGTGCTCGAGGCGCGCGATCTGTCGATCAGCTTCGGCGGCCTGCGCGCCGTGGACGCCGTCAGCATCGCCGCCGAACGCAATCGCATCACCACCATCATCGGGCCGAACGGGGCCGGCAAGTCGACGCTGTTCAACCTCATCTCCGGAGCGCTGCGGCCGCAATCCGGCGCCGTGTTCGTCGAGGGCGTCGAATGCACCGGCGCGCCGCCCTACCGCATGCTGGCGGCGGGCGTGGCGCGTTCGTTCCAGATCACCAATCTGCTGTTCGACCTGCCGGTGGCGGAAAATCTGCGGCTGGCGGCGCAGGTGCTGGAGCGCCCGCGCAGCTACTGGCTGCCGATTTCCGCGAGCCGCATCGCGACGCGCGCGTGGCCGAGCTGCTGGAACGTTTCGGCCTCGCCGGCAAGGCGGCGCTGTCGGTCGCGCAGCTCTCGCACGGCGAGCAGCGCCGCCTCGAGGTGGCGGTGGCGCTCGCCGGCAGACCCAAGGTGCTCATGCTGGACGAGCCGACCCAGGGCATGAGCCACGGCGACACCCAGGACACCGCGGCGCTGATCCGGTCGCTCGCCGCCGAGGTGACGGTGCTGCTGATCGAGCACGACATCGGCCTGGTCATGAACCTGTCGGATCATGTGATCGTCATGCATCAGGGCCGGAAGCTCGCCGAAGGCACGCCCGCGTCCGTGCGCGCCAATCCCGCCGTGCAAACCGCCTATTTCGGACACGCCTGACGATGCTCGCACATCGCGGACCTGCACGCTCATTACGGCGCCAGCCACATCGTGCAAGGCGTCGACCTTGGCGGTGCGGGCGGGCGAGGTGCTCGGCGTGTTCGGCCGCAACGGCGTCGGCAAGACCACGCTGCTCAAGACCATCGCCGGCTGGATCCGCGCCAGCCGCGGCGAGATCAGGTTCGACGGAATGCGGATCGACGGCGCCGCCCCCGACCGCATCTGCCGCCTCGGCGTCGGCTTCGTGCCGGAGGATCGCCGGATCTTTCCCGGGCTTACGGTGGAGGAAAACCTGACGCTCGGTTTCATGCAGGTGCCGCGGCGTGGCGGCGCCGCCAACCGCGCCGCGCTGGCGGATATCTATCGCCGCTTCCCCGCCTGCACGAGCGCCGGCGCCAGCACGGCACCACGTTGTCGGGCGGCGAGCAGCAGATGCTCGCGATCGCGCGCGTGCTGGTCGGCGAGCCGAGCCTGCTCCTGGTCGACGAGCCGAGCGAAGGGCCTGGCGCCGATGATGGTGTCCGAGATCTACGCCATCCTGAGCGAGTTGAAGCGGGCCGGCCGCGCCATCCTGCTGGTCGAGCAGAACGTGGCGCAGGCGCTGACCCTGTGCGACCGCTTCGTGGCCATGGAGCGCGGGCGCCTGACGCTCGCCGGCGATGCACGAGATGCGGCGGATGGCGAGCGGCTGATGGCGGCGATCACGGTGTGATGGTCCGCATGCGTGCTCTTGTTCGACGCCCAGGTGTGGCGTGTCAGTCCGGCTTGACTCTGTTCCCTGTTTGTTCCATCGTAGGTGGCGCTGAGGTTTAGTGCCATGTCGATGGAAACCCACGTCTTTTTCCGTGGCAAGCTGCCGACCAAGGCGGCGCTGTCGCGCGCCATGAAAGAGCTGGGCTTTCCATTCTCCATCACGCCTTCGACCGGCTCGCTCGAGCAGCAGAGCGGCTTCATGCCGATGAAGCGGCGCGGGGAGGAGACCGGGCGTCGAGTTCGACGTCTACAGCGACCATGCCGCGGTCGAGGAGTTCGCCGACGTCGGTGTCGACGCGGGCTTCGAGCGCCGCGCGAGCTTGCGCTGGGGCGGCGATTTTCAGGAGGCGGTGGCGGGCATGTCGGCCGCCGCCGCGCTCGCCAAGCTGATGAACGGCGTGGTGTTCGACGAGGCCGAGGACAAGCTGCTGTCTGCCGACGACGCCATCGCGCGTCGCCAGGAAAAATCTGCAGGAGCTGGTGAAGCCCGAGGATGCCAAGCATCCGGGCACGCGTCCGGCGGATCTCAAGCGCTATCTCAAGCCGCTGTTGAAGCAGCGAAGCGACCTCGTGCTGATCGGCCGCCTTCTGATCATCCGGCCGGTCCGGCATATCGTCAGGGGCGTATTCTTCGATCGCACCAGCGACAAGTATCAATTTCGGGTATACCGCTACGTCCACCCCCTTGGGCTCGACAATAGAGTTACTTGCCGTGCGCAAGTTCGATGCGTCGCCGATTGGCATGTATGGGACCCTCACTTCAAACCTTTCTTGTTCGATGTCCTTGCCGAGGACGTTTTCGCTCAACTCGGGACACTGACGACGCTCGAGGCCTTGCAATGATGACACGAGCGCGACAACCGGGAGTGTGGAAGATTCGGGCCTGAATTCGGCCACGTTACGGCGCTCATTCTCGCCGGCCGGCGCGAGCGTGCCGCGGAGCTGATCGAGATCGAATCGCAGGCGTGCCAGCGGCCACTCGCCACAGCGAGAATTGGTTCGCCCGGCAGGAGGAGCTTCTTGGCGCGGGATGTCACATCCCTCTGCGCCGAGTCTTCGATCCAGGGAGGAGCAAGTTGCGAGTCGCCTTCAACTCGGCGACGCCTGGGAGTCCGTCGCCCGTTTGCCGTCGAAGTGCCCGAGACAGAACGAGCGCGGCACGTCCGACGAACCGCTGTTTCTGACCAAGCCGTGGATCCCGCGCCCGGCCGGACTGGTCAGCGGAGCCGCCGGCGCAGCCGGGCGAGGTCTGCTTCGCCAAAGGCGTATCACGGCGCAGGGGCGGCCGTGATCCTGTTCGTCCATTTGACGCGTGATGAGGCGGAGGAAAAGCATCGAACCCGCCAGGACTATGCGCTCGCCACGCGCCGGCCGGACGGAAACCTGCTTGTGGTGCGTCACGCAACTGGGTGGAGTCCGCACGACCCCGAGCGGCCGAAACCCCGCCTCTACCCGCGCAGGAGCTATCACTTAGAAGTGCACGGCCCGCGAGAGACGCTTCTTCCACGCGGCGAGTCTACGAAGATTTTGACGAGCGAGGCACGCTGCATATGCAGTCCACGCACGTTTATGACGAAGTCCGTGCATCGTGAGATCTGGTACACTCATAACAACGTAACGGAGCGGACGATCGCAATCCATGACAAGAGAGGGGCCCAGCGCGCCTACGACCAGCGGCCGATGACCGATTCCGAGTTCGCCCTGTGCAAGTTCGCCGATCCGGGTTTTGGAAACTTCGACGAATTGTGGCGGCATGTCGAATTGTATCTGCGAAGCACGGGGTTTGGCACATTGAGCCAAAATGCAGAGCCTCTGATCAGGCTTGCAGCTCCACGGTTTTGGCCAGATGATTAGCATTTGCGCCGGCCTCACCTCGACCACGATGATGTAATTTGGATGGTAGCCGAGCCGGTGCGCTGCTGCCGCAAGCTCGTTCATGCGCGGAAAGCTCAAGCCGCGACGGCCGGTCTTCGGATCGTAAACACAGCACAGTCGATTTGTCAGGGATGTTCTCATAGGCATCAATCCGGATTGAGCCAAGCTGGCCGTAAGCGCGCCTCGTTCTTGCGGTCGTACTTCCTGCGCGTCGTCCGTGTTGGGAGTCGATTCGGCTGCTTTCCCTCCAACGCCGATTTGATCGCCGACTTTTCGGCCTGAAAGTTGGGGTTGTTCTCCTTTCCTTGATCGCGTTTGCAATCTCCTTATGGACCTTGGTGCCGAAATCGGCCGGGCCCTTGTAGTCTCCGTCCTCCGTCACCTTGGCGACGGCAGCGTCCGTGAATTTCTGCACGTCAGGCAGCTTGTCGCATACCTTCCCCACCTCGTCCCGGGTCAGAGATCCCACGAAAACAGCTGGGCGCTTCTCATTCCCATCTGTTTCAGGCTTTTCGGTATTTCTTCGCCTTGAAAGCGAAGACCGCGGTGTGGTTGGGATCCTTCCGGCTCGACAGCCACGTGAAAGCGAGACGGCGGCGGCACTGAGGCGCGCTGGGCGGCTGCCGTGCCGAGCGGCACCACGAAAGGGGCGGCAGGTCGCGGGCGAATGCCAGCTGCCCGGTCGGCAGCGGTCGGGGACCGTCCTCCGTCCACTCCGTCGCGCTGAGCAGGTGACCTTCGCCGTCGTAGGTCCGCTGCACATTGCCGCTGTTCTCGAATGTGACCTTGGTGCCGTCGGAGAGCACGACGGTGTGGCGCTCATCCCAATCCTCGGGGCTGCCGGGCCGCTTGTACTCGGTGTCGATCCGGCTGCCGTCGCGATTGAACACGCGCCGCTCGGCGAGCGAGCCGTCGGCCCGGTAGCTGTCGACGTAGGAGCCCCAAGATAGTACGTGATCATGTCTGTCCACGCCCGCCGACGTAGCTAATTAGCTATATGTTTCGGTGTAGTTCTGCGCGTTTGCAGCCTTCCATCATCCGCCACTGTATGCTACCAATCAACTCACGAACATGGACGGGACCATGGACATGGCAAGGACGGTTCACCGCCTAACTGCAGTCCGGGGCTAACCGCCTCAAAGAGGCCGGCATCTACAGTGACGGAGGCAATCTCAACTTCCGCGTGGCCCCCGGTGGCTCACGGAGTTGGGTCTTTCGTTTCGCGATGAATGGCAAGACGCGAGATGCCGGCCTCGGCCCATATCCCGAGGTCTCGCTGTCAGAGGCGCGTGTCAAAGCATTTGAGTGGCGCAAGTTGCTGGTCGCTGGCGTTGATCCGCTGCAGCAACGCAATGCCGAACGCGCTTCCAACCTTGTTGCGGCATCGAAGTCCATGACGTTTGACGACTGCGTGGCCCCGGCTACATCGCTGCGCACGAGTCCGCGTGGCGAAGTCTCAAAGCATGGCAGGGAATGCGCGCGACGTTGACAGCTTACGCTTTTCCGATCTTTGGGAGGCTGCCGGTGAGCGCAATCGACACCGGGCTGGTGATGCGCGTCCTTGAACCGATATGGGCAATCAAGCCCACTACAGCGAAGTCGGTTGCGCGGCCGCATTGAGAACGTATTGGATTGGGCGAAAGTCCGTGGATATCGGCAGGGTGAGAACCCCGCCCGGTGGAAGGGTCACCTAGATCATTTGCTCCCGGGCAAGAGCAAGGTGCAAGCGATCGAACACCACCCGCTCTGCCTTACGCAGAGATCGGGGCGTTCTACGGCCGAACTTCGAAGGCGGCAAAACATTAGCGCGCGTGCTTTGGAATTTCTGGTCCTGACCGCCGGCCGTCGGGGCGAGGTTATCGGAGCGCGCTGGAGTGAGATTGATTTACCCGGCAAGGTTTGGACGATACCGGCATCTAGGATGAAGGCTAGCCGTGAACACCGAGTGCCGCTAACGAGTGCCGCGGTTGCGGTGCTGAAGCAGATGGAGGCAATCCGGCAGTCCGATTTCGTATTTCCCGGAATGGGGAGGGCGCATTGGTATTAACGCCATGCATGAGCTACTGGGCGCCATGGGCTGGCGTGACGCCGCCAAGGCCCACGGTTTTGAAGGCGCGTTCCGGGATTGGGCCGCGGAGCGCACCAGCTTCCCGCGAGAGTTGGCGGAGCTATCGCTTGCGCACAGCGTGGGGAACGAGGTCGAGCAGGCCTATCGGCGAACCGATATGTTCGAGAAGCGCCGCAAGCTGATGGAGGCATGGGCCGCCTATTGTGCTCACCCTGCCGCTGAGAGGTGCTGCTGATCGGCTTATCCGGGATCGTAACAAGAGCCAAAGGAAAAATGTCGTCACGAAGGGGTGCTAAGAAAGAGCCGGGTTCCTTAACCAATATTGGTCCAGCCCATGCTGGAGCCAATTCAAAATCCCCGGCGTGGCCGGATACGTTCCTCTTTGCGCGGCTCTGCTTTTGATAATGAGCGGTAGTGGTACCCGCACTCGCAATTGACGATGACACAGCTTGAACTCAAGCGTAGACAAGCTGTTTCCGCTCCTATGCGACGGTTCGATTGAGCTTGATTGGCCTGGTGTGTACATCTCGTGCCGAGCCCGTCCAGCCGCACTCGTTAGCGCTCGTTCGATTGCTCACCGTTTAAAGATCTGGTGGGTGTCAACTCGCCAGCGCATATCGTAACCTTCCCTTCGTGGATGACGAGCATTGGCGTCGGGGCTTCAACGACCAGCTCTACCACAATAGCCAGGTCATCCCGGCTTGACACATCTTCAGGTCCGAAAGGCCGACGTATTGAGCCTGTCGCCGAAGCCGACTCTACAGTAAAATCTGAGGGTTACGATTGGCTTTGTGAGCAGATGGTGCGGGCATTGAGGTACGGGCTGAAACCCAGGGCAAGCCTCCTTCTTTTGCAGATGAAGCCACGAAAAGGTTCCATCTGCTGTCAAAGCTGGCAATTCGATCGGGCGTGGAGAAGAGCCATCGACGATACGGGCGCACGTGCCTGGTCCCGGCCCGAGCACCAAAGAAGGCGCCGGGACGCTGGGGCTCAGCCCTTGAAATCCAATCACCGCACTAGTTGAATCCCGCGTCTATTCGGGCGCCCTTTGTAGCGGCATATGTCTCTGATCGCGCAGCCGAATACGTCGGTCGGTAGCGTGTCGACGGAGCAAACATGGATATCACCAGCCGAGAGGTTTTTGCCGCGCGCGATTATGATACCAGCATGGCATCTGCCGTGACACGTTCTTATTAGCGAGATCAGGCGTGGGCGCTTGCGTAGTGCGCAGGCGTTCGGTAAAGAGAAACCTCATCCCGAGGGCTGACGCCCAGGCTTGGGCCGACCGCGCTTCCCCGGCTCGAACTCACAGCGCGTCGGCGCAAGATCGTGTCGATGCCGACGAATTGAGAACTCCCGCCGGGGCAAAGTTCCGGCGGAGCTTCCGGAAGGCGATCATGCGGTCTAGGCGCTGATTGAACCCCGGAACATACGTCGCCCACCGCGCCCGCGCAAGCAAATGCGCTCGCGCCTTCCATCCGCTCGCTGACATTCTCCCTTGACGAGGGATGCGCGAGTTCGAGGAGCGGGTCGCCGACATAAAGGCGAACGGGCTGCACGAGCGCATCGTGGTGCTCTGACGATCAGATCCCTAGACGGGCGCAACCTGGTATCGCGCCTGCATTGCTGCTGGTGAACAGCCGCTTTTTGTTCCCTACCGCGGCGACGATCCCGCCGCCTACGCTGTCGTCAGCATGAACGCGACGCGGCGGCACCTAACGCAAGAAACAGAAGCGCGAGCTTAGTCGCCAAGCGTTGCTCGAGGGCGCACCCGGATCAAGTCCGACCGGCAGGATCGCCGCGACGGCCAAGGCGACCCATCAGGAAGCCGCTCTGTTAACGCAAACGTGGTCACGCCCCCAGTTGAGGGCGGCGCTGCACTTTCTCCGGGGCGGCAGGCTAGCGGCGTCAGGTCCTGAAAACCACGGACACCGAGGTTCCAGTCCTCCCGCTCCATCAAGGCTACGCAGCAGTTGGCGCTGCTGTGTAGCCCAAAAGCGGTCCCGGCCGCAAGGGAGCTGCACAGATGAGCGTCACCAAAATCGACAAAGCGCAGCCTGAAAAGGCATCGCACCTGCTGCGCAGGCCGGACGCCCGGCTTGTGCGCCTGCACAGCGAACAGCGGCACGGGCGGGTTCTACGTTCTGGCCATGCGCGGCGGCCGCGTCCCGGATGAGGTCGCGGCAACTGCTGCTGAAGCGCGAGTGACGTGCAGCCCTACGACAGCGGACTTGTTTCCCGGCCACCCCCAGAGCTGGCGCCTGGGCAATCATGGCGAGCGTGGGCCGAACGCGTGTGAGGGCGGTGGAGTGTGCGTGACGCAGCGACCCTACTGGTGATCTGCCGCGCGACACTTCTCGGCGCCGTCCTGGCCGATCCGCCGTGGACGTACGTCACCTATTCCGAGCGCGGACAAGCGCGCTCGCCTCAAGCGGCACTACAAAGTCATGACGTTCGAGGAGATCGCGGCGCTGCCGGTGCGCGACGTCGCCGCCCCTGACGCCTGGCTGCTCTTGCGGGTGCCGACCCCGCACCTCCCACTTCGACCCAGCTCATCGAGCGCTGGGGCTTCAGATATTCGGGTTCCGGATCTGCCTGGGCGAAGCAGAACCCCTCCGGTGTCGGCTGGCACATGGGAACGGCTTCACCACGCGGAAGAATGCCGAGCTGTGTCTTTGCTGGGACGTCGTGGCAGGTCGCCAATTAAGGCGTGGCCGCGAGCTGGTCGTTTCGCCGCGGCGTAAGCATTCCCAAAGCCTGATGAGCAATATGCGCATCGAGCGCTTTGCTCCGGCCCCTATGTCGAGTTGTTCGCGCGCGCGCTGTCCGCTGGATTGCTGGGGCGACGAGCCGACAAGTTCGAATACAAGCCGCGCGACGATTTCCAGCCGATCCATCGAGGGAATGTTACGACGCCGTACGCAGCGCTGCCGCTTGCGGGCCAGGGTGGAACCGAAAATGACCCCCGATCACGCTCGTCATCGACGGCAGGCCTACCGCCAAAGGCCGACCGCGCGCGATGCGCGGCCACCACGTCTACACGCCCGCGCGACCCGCGCGTACGAGACCCTGGTTCGGCAGCCGCTGCACTTGAGATGCGTGGGAAAGCCCTGATGCAAGGCGCGCGGTGCGCGTCGAGATCATGGTCGAGCTGGCGATTCCGCAATCATGGTCGCACCAGCAGCTCGCCGCCATCGCCGGCGAGATCATGCCGGCCTCGCGCCCCGACATCGACAATTTCGTCAAGAGCGCTCGACGCGATCACCGAATCGTTTTCGGCGACGACGCGCAGATCGTCGAGCTTCGCGCGCAAAAATTCGGGAGCCGAAGCTAATCCTGACGGCGCACCCGCTTCTGATGCGGGGTGCGGCGATGAGCGACTTCGCCAACCTGCTTGGCATGCCGACGGTGATCGGCTTGAGGTTCGTCTCGACCGTCCGGCCGATCGCGAGAGTCCGTGCCGCTGGAATATCTGCCGTATCGGCGCGGGTAAAGCGACCGCACGCAGGCGAGTTGGATCTGTGCCGACTGTAACGCCACCGCGGCTGGCTCAGCAAATCCACCGCACTGGATCGAGCGTCATCGCGCGCTTCGGTGCGCCCACCACGCCGATCGTCGCGCAAGTCTTCACACATACGAAGAGGAGGCGCTGAACACAGAAAGCCAGTCACACGAACACGAACACAAAACCCCAACACCGACATGAAAGGTTTTGTCATGCGCTCCAGTGAAGCCTACCTCCCAGCAAGTTCTCAAGTTCTGCTGACGTCAAGGCGAAGCAGATGGATTGCAACGATCAGCTACGTCGCCAAGGAAGCCGTCGGCCAGGACAAAAGAGAAGCCGGTGATCTGCTGAAACCGGCAAGCCGATCGTCTGCACCGCACGAACTTCGAGTGACCGAACAGCGTTCGGCGACAGCGATGACTGGCCGGGCAAGAATATCAAGGTGTACTGCGCATCCACGACTCTATCAGGGTAAGCGCACCGACGGAATTCGATCGCAGAGCCGGTCATCACTGCCGCCTCTCGCGACATACTCGGAGGACGAGACATCATTGTAACGCAACCCGGCCACCGACGTTGCTGCGCCCGGTGGCCGACCTTGGAAGCGGGAAATGACAACCCAACCCGAGCTACAGCCAGACCGGAAGGCGTTGCGGAACTGTCTATACCATGTTCCGCCACGGCAGCGAAGGATCTGCATCGCTGCGATCCTTCGAGGAAGGCGCCACGAAATCTTTCCGTATCACCAATGTAGCTCGAAGGCGGCCCCATATGCGAAGCCGCGGCAGATGACGCCTATCGGGCCGCGAACGCCCCCCAAACCCGTCGTGTTCTGTCCCCGCCTTCGCGATCTTCCCGGTATACCCCCGACAACGCAAAGCAGAGCAACTTGCTTCGCCGGCTTGGCGCTGAGCGTCGAATGCGACGAGCACGCCGGCAACGCCGCCGTAACGCCAGAACAACTGCTGGGCCCCGCCACAGCGATCGTGCGTAGCGGTGGGGCATGACCGATCTGAAACCGGCCAAGTCGAAGACAAGTTGCATATCCATTTTCAGGATCACGGGATCCGCGCGCGGCCCCGAGGCGCTAACGAAGCTAAACGCGCCAGAGAGCTGGCGACCGCGATCGTCGGCGGTGATCCTACCAACGTGCCGATTGTTCATTGCATCAGATGGCCAGGCTCCTACCACCGCAAGGACGAGCCGAAACTCTGCGCATTCGAGGCGCTGAATCCCGACGCCGAGATCGACCTTGATAGCGGCGCTCGGCGCGCTCGAAGCAGCCGCGCCGAAGATCAAGGCCAAGGCCAGCGGCAAGAGCCGCAACGGCTACGCCCATGGCGGAGACTGGGCCAGGCTGATCCAAGAAGTGCTGGCCGCCGAAGCGTTCCACGGTCCGCTCGCGTGCGCCTCGCCCATGCGGCTGCTCAAAAGCGGGATGAATACCGGCGCGGCCGTCAACTTACTGCGCGGGCTGATGGAAAGCGCGGCCGGCGTGCGCAACGCGCTGGCGCGTGCGCTATGACGACATCGGGGCGTGCTGTGGATAGCGCGCAGGAGAAACTGGAACCGCCTTTAAAGAGCCGCCGCCGGCATGCGACCTCGACAAACTGCACGCCATATTCCGCAAATGGCTGGCGACGAATACGATCTTGAAGCGATCGACACCATCGTGGTTGCCAGCGCGTCCGGAAAGACTAACCGGTGATCCGGCATGGTTGCTGATCATATCCGTCCCGGCGCGGCGAAAACCGAGAGCGTGCAGGCTCTAGCAGGTTGCGGCGCGCTCGTTACCAGCACGATCCATCCGAGGGCGCGCTGTTGTCGGCAACATCGCAAAAGAGCTGCGCAAAGACCGCCACAGGCGATTGCTCCGGAAAAATCGGCGATCGGGCATCATGGTGATCAAGGACGTAACATCGATCCTTTCCTCCGATAGAAATGTCAGGAGGCCGTGCTCTCGCCGCGCTGGGCGCTGGTGGTTCGCGCAGACGGCAGATGGAACGCAATGTCGGCTCCGACGGCGGACAATCCATCACATGGAGGGCCGAATTGTCATCGTCGGCGCATGCACTACCGCGCGGATACTGCGCACGGTGTGGTGTCCACTATGGGCGATCGCTTCGTCATCAAACGGATCGATTCGGATACAGAGGCGGGTCGCATGGCCGCCGGCGCTCGTGCGCTTCGCAATACCGGCAGCGAGATCCGATGCGGCAGGAGCTTGCCAAGGCGGTTGGCGGCGTCGTGGCCAGCGCCAGCACTGACGACACATCCCGCCTACAAGCGATGAAAAACGGTGAGCTGCTGCGAGTGCAAACGTCGTCACCAGGGCGCGCACCGGCGTCGTGCTGAACTACCAAGGCGAAGTCATTAACACGCCTGTCCCAGCGGAAATGCCCACACGGTTCGCCAAGCAGTTGCAGCAAATTGTGCGCGGGCGGAGTAGCCGTGGGCATGAACCGCGAATACGCAATGGTCCCGCGCTCGGCTGCGCTCGCGATTCCATCCCCCGCTACGGCGCGAGATTTGCTCGACATCGCCAAGCACCCTAACTCCCGCCCCGGTACACCTGCAAGCGATCAATAGCCGTGGACGACCGCCAAGCGCGAAATGGACGCGCTGAACTACATCGGCAACTCGTGTGCGACGAAGCAGAGATCGAGACCGGCGCCGGGCGGGACGTGTAAGGACAGAACCATCTCTTTCGCTACTGGCTGCATCCGGCTCTGACCGGAAAACGTTGCTGGCCATGGCGTCAGGGAGCGCCCCCCTACCATCACCAGAAATGTGAGTAGGGGGAGATGGGGAAATATAGAAGAGTGGAAGGGGTGGATGCGCAGTCTCCTACCGCCAAATCTGGTGATGCTTTAGGAGGCCCCGCGAATGGCCGGGGACCGCGATGAAATGGCGTGATTACCTCCCAAACTTAGCGAAAGGCCTCATGCGCCGAATGAAGGGCGCGGCCGGCTGCAGCTGGCAGGTCCGGCGCGCGCTCCTCGTTCACGGGCCGCTGGTTACGACTAGCTCAGCTTCTGGAGCTGGTGCTTACCCGCGCAATCGCCGCCGGCCCACGGGTTGGGATCACACGAAGGTCAGGCGGATTCGTCGCCGAGCACTGCGATCGGATCGAGCGCGCGGCACGACGACGGAGCAGGCCCTGTGCGCTGTGGCGATTGCGCGACACCGGCAGAGAACGAAGCGAAATAGGTAGCGGAGGCGATGGTGTAAAGAACCAAACTGAGCGTATTGTGTCCTCACACTAGCTTTGGTGGGAGCGCGGCAGATGACGGCGCATCGGGGCAAAGTTCGTCGCCCTATTACCGAGCATCGACCGATCGGCAGGGCCAAAGTCGGGCCTCGGGCCTCGATGCCGCAGCGCGCGGCCGTCATGAACTACCTCGACGGCGGCCGCTGGACGCTGGTCGCCGAGTTCACCGAGGTTGGAACGGCGAGAACATGTCGACCGCGCCGCAGCTCGCCGCGCTGCTCAGGCTTGCCGCAAGAGCACAAGGCCACGCTCGTGATCGCCAAGCTCGACCGGCTGAGCCGCAACTCCGGCGTTCATCGCCGACGCTGATGGACAGCGGCGCCGAATTCATGGCGGTCGACAACCCACACGCCAACAAGCTGACGATCCATATCCTGGCCGCCGTGGCGAGCACGAGCGCGAAATGATCGCCCAGCGTACGCGGGAGGCTGCGCGGCTGCCGCTAAGGCTGGCGTGACCAAGCTCGGCAATCCGCGCCTAGCTGAGGCTCGTGCGGGGTAACTGCCCGCCGGTATAGCCTGCCCTGACGCCTTCGCGGCCAACGTGCGGCCACGATCATCCGCGCCGGATCCAGAAGAGCGGCGTCACGAGCCTTCGATGGAGTCGCCAAAGGCGCTATCACCTGCGCGCGGCATCAAGACTGTCCGCGGTGGTGAATGGACGGCCAGGTGCGAGGTCAGCGACATTCTGGAGCGCTCGGGCGACCGCCGCTTTCGAGGCCGGCGCGGCCGCCGCCCAGTGAAGCGGTGGACCGCGCCAGCGCGGATCATCGATTCCCGTTGCCAGCGTGAGGGTGCGCGCTTTTTCCATTAGCGTCTGTCTCGCCCAACACCAGCCAGCAAGCTCTGAGGTGGACACTTCCGGCGCGGCGCTAGCCCAAAAGGCCCGCCGGCTCTGACGCTGCAGCCGACCCAGGCGCATAGGCATGACCTCTCCGAAACTTACAATAAGGCCATTTCCGCCCATTGATTGGGCGGGCCGACGCAGCCGCGATCGTCCGCTCCTTGTCGAGGATACCTGGCGCAACGCCAATCAGCCGGCCAGCGGTTTCAGCAGTAGTCATTCACGTCTCCTATGCAGGCCGCGCCGGGCCTGTCTACCATCCATGATCCTGTTATCCCGGGTTCTCAACCGCGCCAATGATTGTGCTTGCACCGCTTGCAGCTTTGTTGTACCAATCGGTGTTTAGTCTGGTTCCATTCGGTACATCAACGAGATTGTTTGGTTATGCGCCCTCCCGTGCTCCCCGTTCGACGCCACCAAAGCAGCCGATAAAAGCATCGCGCCGCAGAGACCGCGGCTCGCCGAAAAAGATACCAATTGTTTGGCATGTTATCGCCGAAGCAAGCGGGCCTTGCCGGTGCAACTCCAACCGGGCGAGGCAATGATGGGGACGTTCGGTCAGCTGTTCGTTCCCCTTCATCGCAGCGAGGCGGTTTCTTGGCAAAGTTCAAAGGCGGCGGCGCGGCTCTGCCAGCAACACCGCCTTCAAATCCGTCGCCCGCCGGCGCCGGGCTTTTTGCAATAAGTTGCCTCGTTTGGCTGACGAGTTTTTCGGCGACCCACTGATCCTCGGATCGTTCGGCGCGACATGCGTCCTGATTTTCGGCTTCCCCGGACGCGCCCTTCTCTCGCCGAGAAAAACGTCGTTGTCGGCCATGTTCTGAGCTCGCTGATCGGCGTCACGGCGCTGACTTTGTTTGGTCCACTGGTGGGCGGGCGGCATAAGCCGCCGGCGGGGAGCGGCTATCGCCGCGACAGATGGCGACGCGCACCGTTCATCCCCCGGCCGGTTCAAATCCCGTGATCGTCTTCTTTCATGTCTCAGCCCGGATGGGCATTCGTGATCATCCGACCCTTGTCGGCGCCCTTCTCCTTGTTGCTCTGGCGCTCGTCTTCAATAACTCGACGAGAAAGACTACTCATTCAATATATTGCGAGAAATTCCATTGGCCACTTGGCCACGGTACCGAAGGCCGTCCGGGGCTGGTCCGGAACTGGGCCTATGATTGCAGCACCGCTGGCGCGAATGATCGCGGAGCGAGCGGATGGATTCCGGTAGTGACGGGAAGTTTTCCCGCACACATGGATATGAAGGCGCGACCTCAGCGTCAATACTGAAGCGACCGGTCTGGGCAAGGGCAGCCTCTATCATTTCTTCCCCGGGGGCGCAGGTGAACTGGCCGCAGCCGTGCTGGAAGAGGTCGAGAGCTGGTTTCGTGTCAACGTCTTTGCGCCTCTCGCCAACAATCGCGATCCGGAACAGGCCGTAAAGCCATGCTGGCTTCCGTCGACAACTACTTCAACGGCGAAAAGTCTGCATTGTTGGGTGTCTTTGCAGCTCGGCGACACCCGCGATCGATTTTCCGTCGAAGTGCACCGCTATTTCCTGGAGTGGATTAAGGCCCTTGCTGGCACGCTGGCGCGCCCGGCCATTCCCGCCCGATGCACAGTCGTTTGCGGAGGAAGCGGTTGCTGCCATCCAGGGCGGGCTGGTCCTTGCCCGCGCGCTGAGAGATAACAAGGCCTTTAGGCGGGCGCTTCTCTAACGATTGAAGAAACGTCTGCTTGACGTGAGGTAATCGATCGAGAACTCCGGACTCACTTGGGTATCATGCCGCGGCGCTTTCTCGATAAGGAACACGATGCGACTTTCGCTGCGCGGTCGATGGCTGACGGCAGCGACACTTCTGTTTAACGGCGATTTCCGACCTGAGCAGCTTTCCCAGCTCCTCGGGCGAAGAACCCCCAGCCACGTAGCCGGTTTCTGCCAGCTTGTCTCTGATCGCCGGATCGGCCAGCACTGTATTGGTATCAGCGCTGATCTTGCGGACGGTCTCACGTGGTGTCTTGGCCGGAACGAACAGCGCCTGCGACGACACAACTTCGTAACCTGGGACATACTCGGCGATGGCGGGCACATCCGGGGTTGCCATATTCCGCGTCGGTCCAGTGCTCGCCAGGAGGCGAACCTGCCCCGACCGCGAGTACGAAAGCAATGTGCCGCTGCCGAAGTAGCAATCGACGCGACCCGGTATGAGGTCCGAGAAAGCAGGCGCTGCGCCCCGATAGGGCACGTGCGTCATCTTCATGTTTGCGACGTGGCCGCTCGCGGCGCGCGCGCAGCAGGGCGAGCGCGTTCGGCCTATTGGCGTGACACCCTAGCCGCCGATTGCCTGGCGTGTTATACTATTTTTATAAGTTAAATTTGAAAAATTTTGTTTTCGCTCGGCGCTTTCTCCGAGCAACTTGCCCCTGGCTCTGAACATGGGCGACATCCACCGCAGCGTTGAACCTGGGCGTTTCGGAACGCCCGTCTCTCATAGAGGAGTCCACTCACATGAATCGCAAGAGCTTTCTTGTTGGTCTCCTGGCCGCTGGTTGCTTCGTCGCAACGTCCACGCTCATGACGAGTCCTGGGAACGCGCAAGCGGACCCAAAAGTCGCGAAGGCCATGGCGATATTGAAGGCCGAGACGGCGAAATTGGGCGCGCCCAAGGCCGAGGGAACCGATCAGACAGCCGACAAGACGACCCCGGGCTTGTATTTTGGCTCAACCAAGGTGAACAACGACTTCACGATTGTCGACAAGGTCAAGGCTGAGGCCGGCGGCACGGCTACGCTTTTCGTAAAGTCTGGTGATGATTATGTCCGCGTATCCACCAATGTGCCGGGCAGCGTACAGGGCCGGGCGCTTGGGACCATCCTGGACCCTAAGGGAAAAGCGATAGTAGCAATACGTAACTGAACGAAGTAGTCACC
>ERZ1370068.7813-contig-6707_pt1 | contig 93065 bp, 118 predicted proteins | sample MGYA00561227_ERZ1370068 | MGnify/ENA primary metagenome ERZ1370068 (study PRJEB38410, sample SAMEA6850437) | metagenome | study: Metagenomic assessment of the ecological functions of the soil: analysis of the soil microbiota associated with the... | reverse complement strand
TGGTCTTTCGACCGCCGAGATGGCGAAGCGCGAAGGCGCCGAAATCATCATCGCGTCGCGCAATGTCGAACGGCTCGACAAGGCGGCGGAAAAGCTGAACGCGATCGCGATTCCCGCTGACGTCACCAGCGATGACAGCGTCGCAGAACTGTTCCGCCGTTGCGAGCCCGGTCGATCACGTCGTGGTCACGGCGGCGCAGCTTTCGCACCAGCCCGTTCAAGACGGTGGCGATGGAAGACGTCCGGGGAACGATGGAAGGGAAATTCTGGGGTGCGTGGCGCGTCGCGCAGCAGGCGCAGATACTGTGCCGGCGGATCGCTGGACGCTGGTCTCAGGATTCCTCAGCGTTCGTCCGCGGCCGAATTCGGCGGATCGTCAGCGCCGCCAACGGTGCCCTGGAATCGCTCGCGGGCGCTTGCGCCTCGAACTGGCGCGGTGCGCGTCAATGCCGTCTCGCCCGGCGTCATCGACACGCTCGATCCGCGCCGCGATGCCGGAAGCGGCGCGGCGCGACATGCTGGCGAAGACCGCAGCATCGTTGCCGGTTGGCCGGGTCGGTATGCGGCGAGGACATCGCGCGGCAAATTCTGAGCTTCATGGCGAACGGTTTTGCGACAGGATCGATCGTTTATATCGACGGCGGGGCGCTGGTGATCTGACGGGCAGAGGAGGCCATCATGGCTTCAGAAAACAACGGCGCCTTCATCCGCAACATCGCCGAAGTGCCGTGGCGCGAATTCCCCAATCATTTCGGCGGCGCGCTGTCGAAAGCCGCTGGTGATGCCGGAGACGGCGGGCTCGCGTCACATCGACTACCGCATTTCGATGTACCAGCCGATGGCGCATGTCGCGCGGCACAAGCACCAGGTTCAGGAGCAGATCTATCACGTGCTCGAAGGCGAGGGGCTGATGGAGATCGCCGGCAAGAACCACGTGGTGCGCAAGCACGACTTCATCTTCCTGCCGCCCGGCGTCGAACACGCCATCTCGAATTCGGGTCTGGTCGATCTGGTGTTTCTGGTGATCACGTCGCCGGTGACGGATGACGAAAAGCCGGTGTGCGCGGTCGATCAGGCCTTCGCCGATCCGAGCAGGATGACGCCCCCAGTCAGGATCGCGCAGCCCACGACCCGCCATGCCGGTGACGCGCTCGCCGAGGATCCAGCATGTGCCGAACAGCGCCAGCCACCATCATCGACATTTCGCGCGCGGGCGCGACCAGGCTGAGCGGCGCGCCCATCTCGATGGCTGACAGCACGAGGATGTAGGACGGCGGCGACAGCGCGCCGACCCCAGAACGCCAGCAGCCAATAGCCCTTCATCTTCTCTCGCGCGCGAGGCACGTTCGACAGAACGATCGGCAGCATGATGAAGAAGCGCAGCAGAGTTGGTGACCCAGTCGAGCACGACGGGGTGAATGCCGAGCACCTTGACGCCGTATCCGTCGACGACGGTGTAGCCCGCGATCAGCGAGCCCGTCGCGGTGCCCCAGCGCACGCCATACCGAGGCCGCGCGGTCGGCGGAACGCCGAAAGATCGCCCTGCGTGGTGATGAAGCCGATCCCGGCGACGACCGCGAGCAGCCCGAAGATGCCCTGCAGCGGTCGGCGTCTCGCGCAGCAGGATGAAGCGCGCCGATCGACGACAGCATCTGGCCCGGTGCCGCGCGCGATCGGGTAGACCACCGAGAGGTCTGCGACCTGATAGCCGCGCTAGCAGGCAGCAGGCTGTAGGCGAGGTGAATGGCCGCGCTGAGCACGAGGCAGCCGGCGACAGGGCAGGCTCCACGTGCAAGTCGCCGTAGATCAGCAGCCAGATCATCCATGGCAGATAGACGAGGCAGGCGAACAGGATTATACGCGAAGACGAAGGTCGGGCCGGCGTCAGCGGCGCGCTTCGAAAGCAGATTCCAGGTAGCAGTGGATGAAGGCGGCGAAGGACAACGAGCGCAAGCGAGAGCGGCGACATGAGACCTCCCGTGCCATCGAGGCGCGAACAAGATCTCGACATCTCCTCCTCTGGGCTTTTGTCCCTCGGGTGCAGCCGCGTACTACCGCGGTTTCCGCAACGCTCGGACCGGCGATGGCCGCTTCGGCCATCCGGAACCCTAGTTGCCACTCAGTCGATGGAACCCCGATATCTCAGGAATCAGGGTACGGTCAATCCGAAAATTTCATGCTGCAGGTGCAGCCATGCCGCGCGGTCAGGCTGCCAGATCCTGCAGCAGCATCGATGAACCGCTGACCAGCACCTTGCGCCCCTTCGCCGTGATGGCTGGACGCATCGCCGTTCATGCGCGGCGAGTTCCGAGCGCGATCAGGCCGTCGATCGCGGTGCCGGCTCATGCCGCGGCAGTCGCGAGTGCCGGCGTCCGTAACGCCTTCAATGCTTCCCACTGGAACCGGCGTCAGCTCGTAGTCGAATTCTTCGGTCATGGTGCCTCGGCATTCTCTGCAGCGCTTGCCCACAATTCTTGTGGCGTCGTCATAGCGAGCGCACGTGAAGTTCGTGCGACTGCAACGAGTCGGTATTTCGACGCAGCGACGATGCGGCCTGTCACATCATCGTGTCCACTGGAATCGATTGAATGTGTCGAATCACACAGATGGCCGAATAAAAACGCCGGCGCAAATTGCGTGGAGTACGGGGCGCGTCGAAAGGACCGCCCAATCGCCGCAACCGCTTAAGATGAGGTTATTAACAAAAGGTAGACGTGCGGGCAGTAGGATCACGGTCTCACCGCCGTTGCCGACCATCAGACCCTCATGGTGAGGAGACGCGCAACGGGTCCGCGCATGCGTGGCCCGATAACCGAGAGCCTCGCGCCGTCTCGAACCGCGTTGTGCGCCCCGCTGAGTGTCGTTCGTACGTATCGGCGCGCTGCGCGCCTCCTCAGCCGATGATGGCCTGGCAGCGCGGTAGCCTTCGACCGATTCTATCCCCGCCGCACGCTCGACCCGCCGTCGACCGGCAGCGTTACGCCGGTAATGAAGCTTGCTTCGTCGGACGCCAGGAACAGCGCGGCGTTGGCGACGTCCCAGCCGGTGCCCATCTTCTTGCGCAGCGGCACCTTGCGTCGCGCTCGGCCTCGACCTCGGCGCGGCTCTTCCTGAATTCGCGGGCGCGGGTATCGACCGCCATCGGCGTGTTCATCAGGCCGGGCAGGATGACGTTGGCGCGGATGCCGTACTGCGGCGTTCTGGTAGGCGAGCTGCTCGGTGAAGGCGACCATCGCCGACTTGGTCGCCTTGTAGGCGACATAGGGATAGGTGGTGATCGCGGCCATCGAGGAGATGTTGATGATGGCGCCGCTGCTTCTGCGCGCGCATGATCGGGATCACGTGCTTGGCGGCGAAGATGCAGCTCTTGAGGTTGATCGCCACGCAGCGGTCGAACGCCTCCTCGGTGATGTCGAGCAGCTCGGCGTCGCCGCCGGACAGGCTGACGCCGACATTGTTGTGCAGGATGTCGATGCGGCCCCAGCGGCTGTGCGCATCGGCCACCATGGCCTTGATGTCGGCATCTTTGGTGACGTCGGCCTTGAAGGCCACCGCCGTGCCTCCCTTGGCGGCGATCATGTCGACCGTCTCCTGGGCGGACTCGAGATTGTGATCGACGCACAGCACCTTGGCGCCTTCGCGCGCGAAGGTCAGCGCGGTGGCCGGCCGTTGCCGATGCCTTCGCCGGGGCTCTGGCCGGCGCCGACGACGATGGCGACGCGATCTTTCAGGCGCATGTCAGTTCCACTCCCGGGATCGGGTACTGCTGCAGTACCTCTTTGTAAGTAGGGTTCGTTGTCGATCTTCATCGTCGCCAGCACGCGGACCACGGCGCAATAGAAGGCGATGGTGAGCACGAGGTCGGTCATGTGCTCGTCGGAGAGTTCCTGCTTGATCTCGGCGAAGGTCGCATCCGACATCGCAAGCTCCGCGCACCATCTCGCGGGCGCCTCTCAGGATCGCCTTGGCCAGCGGCTCGAGCTGCGAGGGCTTTGCCCTCGGTCTCGGCCATCAGGCCCGCGATATCGTCATCGGTGACGCCGAATTCCTTGCCGATCTTCACGTGATGGGTGAATTCGTATTCCGATTTCTCCATCCAGCCGACCTGGAGGATCGCGAGTTCGCGCAGCCGCGGGTCGAGCTTGCTCTTGAAGCGGATGTAGCCGCCGACGCCGTTGAAGGCGCGCGCCATGTCGGGCGAGTTGACCAGCAGCTTGTGCAGGTTGGTGTTGCGCTTGAGCATGTCGCGATATTCAGGCGCGACCTGGTCGGCTTCGGGAGATAGGTGCAGGCGGGCCATTTTGTTGTTGTCCTTGTTGGCGATAGCGGGATCAGGCCTCACCTAGCCGTAGCAGCGCTTTGTGCTCCGCGTTCGTAGTTGGCGTAGGAATCCTTGATGCTGGCCATGTTCAAGCAACATGGTTGCTGACCGGCTTGTCGTCTGAATCGAACACGGTCGTGCGCACCCACGCGCTTTCGGTGCGGCGGCTGCCGCTCAGCGCAACCACCTCGCGCTCGGTGGTGTAGCTCTCGCCGACAAACAGCGGCCCGCGCAGCAGGCGGATTTCCTGATCGGCGAACAGCCCGACCGCGGGTCCGCGGATCGGCAGGCGATCTTCGCGGGCGCGGTATTGAAACAGCACGCTCAGCATCTCGCATGGGAATGATCGCCCGGCCCCAGGGATTGAGCTCCTGCGAATAGTACGCCGAGGGCTCGGTGATCACCTTCAGCTTCTCGTTCAAGCGAAAACGGATAGAGAGTCGCCCATGTGCTGGTCGAAATCCATCTTCACGGTCTGCCGCGGCGTCTTCATGCCGACGCTTGAGGTCGGCTTGAGAATGACGGGATCGGCGAGCGGCTTCAATTCGCTCAAGCCGCTGCGACAGCGCGGTTTCCGATCCATCGCCGCCGACCGACGCGGTGCCGCGCAAGATCTCGGTGCCGTCGCGCTTGGTCATGCCGATCGCGCAAATCGTCTGACCCGGCTTCGGCTCTCTCGATGCTGGCCTGCACCTCCTCGCCTTCGAAGCGCGGGGTTGCGGTAATGCGCCGACAGGCAGCCGGTCTCGAACCACGTCTGGCCCCAGATCCGCTCGCACAGCGGCGCGAACTGGCTGAAATGGCGTCGGGCCCTCGATGGTGCCGCCCTGAAAGCCGAGCTTTTGCGCGGTCGCATCGTCGTGGATCGAGGCGTGGGAGTCGTAGACCTGCGCGTTGAAGCATCTGCTTCGGCTGCCGCCACGGCCCGACGAGCAGATTCGCCGCTTTCCAATAGCTCGGTCGTGAATGCCGCTTCTGTCATCCGCTGGTGTCTCCCTTGCGCCCAAGCGTTTCAAAGAAGGCGGATTCTCGGCCAAGACGGCGACCGATCAAGACAAGCGAGATATGTCACTGCGGCCATGAATTCACGCTGGGTGCACGCATAGCAAAACCGGTGCATTCTGCTCAGCAATTAGACCGGTTCAAATCAACCGCCACAGGGAACGTGCGCGGGGCAGGACGAGCATGGCGTTGATGGAAGTTGGGCTGGACGACAAGTACCGGCTGGATGCGAAGCGGATTTTCCTCTCCGGTACGCAGGCGCTGGTCCGGCTGCCGATGTTGCAGCGCGAACGCGACCGCGCAGCAGGGCTCAACACCGCGGGCTTCATCTCCGGCTACCGCGGCTCGCCGCTCGGCATGTACGACCACGCGCTGTGGCGCGCGAAATCCTTCCTCAAGCAGCATGACATCGAGTTCGCGCCCGGCCTCAACGAGGACCTGGCGGCGACCGCCGTGTGGGGCAGCCAGCAGGTCGGCATGTTCCCCGGCGCCAAGGTCGATGGCGTGTTCGGCATCTGGTACGGCAAGGGCCCCGGCGTCGACCGCTCGATCGGACGCGCTCAAGCACGCCAACTCGGCCGGCACGTCGCCGAACGGCGGCGTGATTGCGCTCGCCGGCGACGACCATGGCTGCCAGTCCTCGACGCTGGCCCATCAGAGCGAGCAGGTATTTGCCGCAGCATTGATGCCGGTGGTCAATCCGGCGACGCTGCAGGATTATCTCGATCTCGGCATTCTTGGGCTTTGCGCTGTCGCGCTATTCCGGCTGCTGGGTCGGCTTCAAGGCGATCTCGAAACCGGTCGAAAGCTCGGCCTCGATCGTCAGCGATCCCGACCGCATCAAGATCATCACGCCCGACGATTTCGAGATGCCGCCGGGCGGGCTTCGGCATCCGCTGGCCCGACGCGCCGCTGGAGCAGGAGCGGCGGCTGCATGGCCCGAAGATGGCAGGCGGTTGCGGCGTTCACGCGCGTCAACCGCTTCGACCGCATCGTGCTGGATCTCAAAGCCGGCGCGGCTCGGCATCATGGCGACCGGCAAGGCCTATCTCGATCTGCGGCAGGCGCTGGCCGATCTCGGCATCACCGATGCCGAGGCGCAGGCGCTGGGACTGCGCATCTACAAGGTCGCGCTGACCTGGCCGCTGGAAGAGCCGGCGCGCGGCAATTCGCCGAAGGCCTGCAGGACGTGCTCGTCGTCGAGGAGAAGCGCGGTTTTATCGAGGACCAGCTGCTGCGCATTCTCTACAACGTCGATGCCTCGAGGCGGCCCTCGGTGGTCGGCAAGCGCGACGAGAGCGGCGCGCCGTTGTTGCCGAGCGAAGGCGAGCTGACGCCGACCATGGTCGCGGCCGCCGTCGTCGCGCCGCCTGCGCAAGCTCGGCCATCGCAGCCCGGCGCTGGAACAGCGTCTCGCAAAACTCGAAGCGTTCGACCGTCCGGCCGGAAGGCATTGGCGCCGCAAAGACTGCAGCGCACGCCGTATTTCTGTTCGGGCTGCCCGCACAACACTCGACCAAGGTGCCCGAGGGCAGCCGCGCCATGGCCGGCATCGGCTGTCACGGCATGGCGCTGTCGGTGCCGAACCGCCGCACGCACGACCATCTCGCATATGGGCGCGGAGGGCGTCGCCTGGATCGGGCAGGCGCCGTTCACCAGCGAACAGCACGTGTTCCAGAATCTCGGCGACGGCACCTACACCCATTCCGGCCTGCTGGCGATCGCGCGCCGCGGCCGCTGCCGGCGTCAACATCACCTACAAGATCCTCTATAACGATGCGGTCGCGATGACCGGCGGCCAGCCGGCCGAAGGCGGTCTGACCGTGTCGCAGATCGCGCACCAGGTTTGGGCCGAAGGCGCCAAGCGCCTCGTCATCGTCTCCGACGATCCCGAGAAATATCCCGAGCAATTATTTCCCAGCAGGCGCGACCGTCCATCATCGCCGCGAACTCGACGCCGTGCAGCGCGAGCTGCGCGAGGTCAAGGGCCTCTCCGTGCTGATCTACGACCAGACCTGCGCGGCGGAAAGCGCCGCCGCCGCAAGCGCGGGCTCTATCCCGATCCGCCGAAGCGCGTCTTCATCAACGAGCGCGTCTGCGAAGGCTGCGGCGACTGCTCGGCATGTTTCGAACTGCGTCTCGGTGCAGCCGCTGGAAGACCGAACTCGGCCGCAAGCGGCGGATCGACCAGTCGAACTGCAACAAGGATTTTTCCTGCATCGAGGGCTTTTGCCCGAGTTTTGTCACCGTGCATGGCGGCAGACTGCGGAAGGCCGATCGCACCGCGGCCGATCCGTCGGCGCTGTTCGCCGATCTGCCGCTGCCGGCCACGCCAGCGCTCGATGGCGCCCTTCAACATCCTCGTCACCGGCATCGGCGGCACCGGCGTCATCACCATCGGCGCGCTGCTCGGCATGGCCGCCCATGTCGAGGGCCTGGCGTGCTCGACGCTCGACTTCACCGGCCTGTCGCAGAAGAACGGCGCGGTCATGAGCCACGTCCGCATCGCGCCGCAGGCGGATGATCTCGCCACCGTCCGCATCGCGCCGGGCGGGGCCAACCTCATCCTCGGCTGCGACATCGTGGTTGCCACCAGCATTCCGGCGCTGAGCCGCGCCGAGCGCGGCGTGACGCGCGCCATCGTCAATGCCGATCTGTTGCCGACCGCGAGTTTTGTCATCAACCCCGACATCGATTTCGAGGCGGGCACGATGCGCGACGCGCTCAACGGGGCCGTCAGCGCCTCCGATCTCGACATTCTGGACGCGACCGGTCTTGCCACGGCGCTGATGGGCGACAGCATCGCCACCAACGCCTTCATGCTCGGCTTTGCGTTCCAGCGCGGCGCGATCCCGCTGTCGCTGGAGGCGATCATGAAGGCGATCGACCTCAATGGCGCGGCGATCGAGATGAACAAGCTGGCGTTCTCCTGGGGCCGGCTCGCCGCGCACGATCTGCAGCGCGTCGTCACTGCCGCGCGCTTCAAGAATTCGGGCGCGGCGCCCGTCAAGCGGACGCTCGACGAGAGTCATCGCCTTCCGCGCCAAGTTCCTGACGGACTATCAGAACGAGGCTTATTCAAGACGCTATCTCGCCGAGGTCGAACGCGTCCGCGCCGCCGAAGCCAAGGCCGTCGCCCGGTTCGCATGACCTCACCGAGGCTTTCGCAAAGGGCCTGTTCAAGCTGATGGCCTACAAGGACGAGTACGAAGTCGCCCGGCTTTATTCCGACGGCGAGTTCGCGCAAGGCGCTGAAGGAGCAGTTCGACGGCGACCCGGGCGTCAAGGTCAGCCTCGCGCCGCCGCTGCTGGCGTTCGCGCGACAAGGTGACCGGGCATTTGCGCAAGCGCGAGTTCGGTTCCTGGATCTTCCGGGCCTTCGAACTGCTGACGCGGTTCAAATTCCTGCGCGGCACGGCGTTCGATCCGTTCGGCTACACGGCCGAACGCCGGATGGAGCGCGGCGCTGCCGGGCGAGTATTCCGCGATGATCTTCCGCCATCTCGACACGGCGAAACCGCACGACTGGCCGCGTCTGGTGGCGCTGGCGAAGTCCGCGGAACTCGTTCGCGGCTACGGCCACGTCAAGGAAGCCAATGTCGCGCGATTCCGCGGAGAATGCGCGCGCCTGGAGGCCGCGATCGGCCAGCCGGTGGCGCAGGCAGCCGAGTAGGGCTGTTCATCCGGCACGTGAACTTTTCCACGGTCGGGATCACTTATCGGTAACCTTGTGGCTGGGAATGGCTGGAATTGTCCGGCCGGTTTCCTACATGGTAGCTGTAGTTTCACTTTTCGGTTGATTTCAAGAGGCCTGTGATGGGTCCTGAAAAACGCTATTGCCGGCAGCACTTTGCACGGGCCTCCTGATGTCGGGCGGCGCCGCGCTGGCGGGCGAGTATCGTGCAGGCGAGTTCCTCGGCCTCGATCTCTCCCAGGCCGTGCTCTCGCCGAAGCGGCTCGGTCCGGAGACGCAATTCGCCCCGGTCCGAATCGAGGCGAGATCCGATCGCAGGCCGGTGAAAACGGAACGCGTGGTGGTGCCGAAGGCCGAGGCGCCCAAGACTCAGATGGCTGCTCACGTAGCACAGGAGCGCGCCGAGAAACCGCGCGGCGCCGCCCGCACCAAGCTGGCGCGGCGCCATACCAATCCGCTCGACGCACAGGCGCGCGACACGCGGATCCAGACCTGGCCGTGCAAGTCCGGCGGCATCTGCGGCTGGCAGCGGTAGCATTCGCGTTCGTAGGGGTGGGCAAAGCGCAGCGTAGCCCACCGCTTGACGCCAACGAACTCGGAGAGATGGTGGGCTACGCCTGCGCTATGCCCACCCTACGATTCCTCCATTCGCGTCATCCACCTGTCGTAAAACCTTCAGCCGTGCGAGTCAAACTGCATCGGGCACACCTTCGTCGTGATCTGACGAGGGTGCTTCGATGCCGATTGCGATACGCGCAAGACAAGGCTTGAACAAACAAGGCTTGAGCCGGCGTCAATTGCTGGTCCGCTCCGCCGCAACATGCGCCGTTGCCGGTCTCGGCAGCCTCGCCAGACCTTACCTCAGCCGCGCGGCGGATCGTCCGCTCATCGCCAGCGGCATTCAGTCGGGCGACGTCTCGGCCGATCCCGCTGTCATCTGGGCGCGCGCCGACCGGCCGGCGCGGATGCAGGTCGAATGTTCTGTCGTCGAGAGTTTCAAGACCATCATTCGCAAGGTGACCGCCGACGCATTGCCGGACGGTGATTTCACCGCAAAGGTGCTGCTCGACGGCCTGCCGGCCGGGCAGGACATTTTTATCGCGTACGCTTCGACGACATCAGCGAGAGCGGCATCGAAGGCGAGACGCAGGTCGGGCATTTCCGCACCGCGCCGATAGAACGAACATCGGTGTCGTTCGCCTGGTCGGGCGATACCACGGGCCAGGGCTGGGGCATCGACGAAAACCGGGGCGGGATGCGGACTTACCGCACCATGCTCGACAACCGTCCGGACTTCTTCATCCATTCCGGTGACCACATCTATGCGGATTGCCCGGTCGAGCGGGAATTGAAGACTGCCCGATGGCGGGGTCTGGCGAAACATCGTCACCGAGGAAAAGTCCGTCGTCGCCCACAGCCTCGCGGAGTTCCGCGGCAACTACAAATACAACTGGCTCGACCAAAGCTTTCGCGCCTTCCACGCCGCCGTCCCCCTGTTCGCGCAATGGGACGATCATGAGGTGACGAACGACTGGGCTCCGATCGGCACGGCCGACGAGACCGGCTATGCCGAGGACGGTTCCTCGCTTCTGGTGGCGCGGGCCCGCCGCGCGTTCCACGAATTCATGCCGATGCGCGCTGTGCCCGCCCAGGACGGCCGCATCTATCGCAAGATCGCCTATGGCCCGCTGCTCGACGTCTTCATGATCGACATGCGCAGCTACCGCGATTCCACCTGGAATAAGCGCGACGACCAAAGCGAGACCTGCATTCTCGGCGCGGCGCAACTGGCCTGGCTGAAGCGCGAGCTCGTGGCCTCCGATGCGACCTGGAAAGTGATCGCCGCCGACATGCCGATCGGCCTCGTCAGCGAGGACGCCATTGCGCTCGGCGATGGCCCGCCGGAGCGGCGCGAGCACGAGATCGCCGATTTGCTGTCGTTCATGAAGCGCGCCGGCATCCGCAACACCGTGTGGCTGACGGCGGACATGCATTACACCGCCGCGCATCATTACGATCCGAACCGCGCGACCTATCAGGATTTCGAACCGTTCTGGGAGTTCGTCTCCGGCCCGCTGCATGCGGGCACCTGGGCGCCGGCCCCGCTCGACAATACGTTCGGACCGAAAGCGATGTTCCAGAAGGGTTGCAGCGCGGAGCAGGGCGAGAACCTCGCCCCCTGTTTCGGCCTGCAGTTTTTCGGCCGCGTCGATATCGACGGCAAGACCGAAGTGATGACCGTGACGTTGAAGGACGTCGACAACCGCGACCTGTGGTCGGTCGATATCGAGCCTCGTCCGGACGCGCGGCCCGGTCAGATCATGGCACAGCACATCTGACGCGTTCGATCCGGAAGACCACCGGCTCAACCCCTCCATGTTCGCGCCTCATAGTTTGGCTAGGCTTCGGCGCCTTGACGACGCGTGCGGTCCAAAATCGCATCTGGAAGTTGCGTATTATTTCTTGAAGGAGGCGTTGCGGTGGCGCACAATTCGCCTGTCCCTCCCGACCGGAGCGCTGCCATGTTTGTCGCCGAGAGCAAGCGCCTGACGCATCAGGGCGCGAAGATGATGATGGCGACGGCGCTGGAATTGGCCGGCCAGGCCAACATCGCGATCGCCTGTGCGATCGTGGATGCCGGCGGGCATGTGATCATGATCGAACGAATGGACGGCGGCCGCTTCCATACCGTGCACTCCTGCACCACCAGGGCGGTCTGCGCCGCGTCAAACCGGCGCCCGACCACGGCCAAAGGCGCGGCCGGTCAGGACCTCGACGTCAGCCATGCGATCGGACTTGCGCTCGCCGCCGGACCGGAACGGTGGACGGCCATGGAAGGCGGCGTGCCGGTGCTGGTGGACCGCGAATGTATCGGCGGCGTCGGCGTGAGCGGCGGTGATTGGGCGACCGATTTGCGGATCGCCAAGCTGGCCGTCGAGATCGATCGGCGCGCATTGGGAATGACATAGCAGTTCGGCCCTGGGGAGGGGCAAAGTGATGAGTGCCGATCCGCTCCGCGTGGCTTGTATCGGGATGGGATGGTGGTCCGACGTTCTGGCGGATGCCATCCAGCGCTCGGGCAAGCTCGAGATCCGCAGCTGCTACACCCGGTCCGATGAAAAACGCAAAAACTTCGCGGCAAAATACCGCTGCCGGCCGGCCGCGAGCTACGAGGCGCTGCTGGCCGATGCCGAGATCGAGGCGATCATCAACACCACGCCGAACGATGTGCATCTGGCGACGACCCGCGCCGCCGCAGCCGCCGGCAAGCACGTCTTTCTGGACAAGCCGATCGCCAACAGCATCTCGGACGGCCGCGCCATCACCGAGGCCTGCCGCAAGGCCGGCGTGGTGCTGGCGCTCGGCTATCAGCGGCGGCGCGAGAGCCATTTCCGCTATGTCAGGCAGCAGATCGACGCCGGCCGGTTCGGCAAGCTCGTCAACGCCGAGGCGAACATCAGCCGCGATCGCCTCGGCAAGGTCGATCTAACCTCGTGGCGCTACCAGGCCGCGGGCATGCCGGGCGGCGTGATGCTGCAGATCGGAATCCACTATATCGACGTGCTCGCCTACCTGATCGGGCCGATCCATGCGGTGCGCGCGCAGTCGGTGCAACTGGTGCTGCCCGGCGACAATCCTGACGTCGCGAGCCTGATCCTGCAGCATGAGAACGGCGCGCTGTCGACGCTGAACGCAAGCTACGCCTCGGCGTCCGAGTATTACCTGATGAATGTCTACGGCAAGGACATGACGGCGTTCTACGATCTGCACAATGGGCTGCGGCTGCTCAAGCGCGGTGAAAGCCAACCCGTCGCGGTGCCGTGCGCAGTCAACGATACCCTGGTCGAGGAGCTCGAGGAGTTTGCCGCGGCGGCGCGCGGGCAGCGCCAGCACGAAGTCGGGGGCGAGGAGGCGACGCGATCGCTCGCGGTGGTACGCGCCGGCATTCTCTCGGCGCGGGAGGGACGTTCGGTCGAGGTCGCCGAGATATTGAACGGCGACGGAAAAATGTGACGCGCGCAGCAGCTAGGGACAGGAGCGCGCGTTATGAAGCCTGGCACGTTGTGTCTGGAAAGCTTTCGCGGTTGCGATGGTACTGGTCGGCCTCGTCGGGCCGGTCGCGCGCAGGACTATCCCTCCAGGGCGATCACGGTGGTCGTGCCGTTCCTCCGGCGGCGCCAGCGACGTCGTTGCGCGCATCGTCACCAACCAGATGTCGAAGATCCTCGGGCAATCCATCATCATCGAGAATGTCAGCGGCGCCGGCGGCACGGTCGGCAGCGCCCGCGTCGCGGCTGCCGCACCCGACGGCTATACCCTGCTTGCCGCGGCGATGGGCTCGCATGTCGCAGCTCCCGTGCTCACGCCGAACCTCAAATACGATCCCGTGGCCGACTTCGTGCCGATCGGCTTCACCGCCCATTCCCCGGCCGTCATTATCGCGCGGAAGGATTTCCCGGCAAACGACCTCAAGGAATTCGTCGCAAGCCTCCGGCAACGAGGTGACGCGGTGAAGCAGGCCCATGGCGGCATCGGCGCGTCCTCGCACATGGCGTGTCTGCTGTTCACGGCGGAAATCGGCGCCAAGCCGGCGCTGGTCGCCTATCGCGGTTCAGGTCCGGCGTTGAATGATCTGGTCGGGGGCCACGTCGATTTCATGTGCGAGCAGTCGGTCAGCGTGGCGGAGTCGGTTCTGGCCGGCTCGGTCAAGGCCTTCGCGGTCTCTGCCGGCGAAACGCCTCGAAACGCTGCCGAATGTTCCGACCGCCAGCGAAGCCGGCATCAACTACCAGATGAGCGTCTGGGCAGGACTGTTTGCGCCGAAGGGCATTTCGCCCGAAATCATCGCCAGGCTTTCCGATGCGCTCGATAGAGCGCTTGATGAGGATGTCGTGCGCGAGCGGATTGCCCAGCTCGGCGGCTCGATACCGGCCAAGGACGAACGCAACCCGGCTGCGTTCGATCGTTTTGTTCGCTCCGAGATCGCACGCTGGTCACCCATTCTTGCTGCGGCCGGAACCGGGAAATGAGGCGTTCGACGCGGGTGCAGAAGCGGCGGGGCCGGAAAGGACCGCGCGGACCTCGTGTTGCGAACTGCGATTGTCGGGCAGTGCGCCACATGAAGATTCGCTCACTGCCTCGCCACCAGATAACCGACCAGCACCATCAGTACGGAAACCGTCATGACCACGCCGAGCACGGCGGCGATGATCGCGGGCAGTTCATGGGTTTCCAGCCATTGTCGCAACGCCCTTACCATCGCACCCCCGACCTGGTCCTGATTGCCCGCACCTTGCACGCGCGCGATCTCATTAGCGATCAATTTCGCTCCAGTGAAATAGCCGGTTCATGCGTCTTTCGTCGCGCGCCTGCAAAAGCCGGAAGGGCCACCATGGCCTTGCCGAAGGACAGACGTTGTGTAATTCCCGGCTCCGGGCCGGCTTCAGCGGATTCAATCTTTTCCGCCCGCCGGAATTCGGGTTTTTGCTACACACGGGCGCGACGCCAGTCCATACTGGATCGCATCAAAGGGAGGTCTATCAAATGCGTGAAGCTGTTATCGTTTCCTATGCACGTACCGGGCTGGCGAAGTCCGGCCGCGGCGGGTTCAACATCACCCCGCCGATGTCGATGGCGGCCCACGCCATCAAGCACGCGGTCGAGCGCGCCGGCGTCGACAAGGAATATGTCGAGGACTGCTATCTCGGCAATTGCGCGCATGGCGCGCCGAATATCGGCCGTCAGGCCGCGCTGCTCGCTGGCATGCCGAAGTCGACGGCTGGCGTTTCGGTAAACCGCTTCTGCTCGTCGGGACTGCAGACCATTGCGATGGCCGCCAACTCGATCCGCTCTGATGGCGCCGACTGCATCGTGGCCGGCGGCGTCGAGAGCATCTCGATCCCCGGCGGCGGCTCGCCCAAGGAATCGATCGATCCGGATTTGCTCAAGGCCGCGCCCGACATCTTCATGGCGATGATCGACACCGCCGATATCGTCGCCGAGCGCTACAAGCTCAGCCGCGAATACCAGGACGAGTACTCGCTGGAATCGCAGCGCCGCATGGCCGCCGCCCAGCAGGCCAACAAGTTCAAGGACGAAATCGTCCCGATGAAGACCAGGATGAAGGTGGTCGACAAGGCGACGAAAGCGGAGAGCATCGTCGACTACGTCGTCGACCAAGCGACGAGTGCAACCGGCCCGAAACCACGCATGGAAGGCCTCGCCAAGCTCGAGCCGGTGAAGGGCCCCGGCAAATACGTCACCGCCGGCAACGCCAGCCAGCTCTCGGACGGCGCGGCGGCCGTGGTTCTGATGGAAGCCAAGGACGCCGAGAAGCGCGGCCTCAATCCGCTGGGCCGCTTCGTCGCCTGGGCGGCGGCAGGCTGCGAGCCGGACGAGATGGGCATCGGCCCGATCTACGCCGTGCCGAAGCTGTTGAAGCGCCACGGTCTGAAGATCGACGACATCGATCTCTGGGAGCTCAACGAAGCCTTCGCCAGCCAGTGCCTCTATTCGCGCGACAAGCTCGGCATCGATCCCGAGAAGTACAACGTCAACGGCGGCTCGATCGCGATCGGCCATCCCTTCGGCATGACCGGCGCGCGTCTCACCGGCCACATCCTGCAGGAAGGCCGCCGGCGCAAGGCCAGGTGGGGCGTCGTTACGATGTGCATCGGCGGCGGCCAGGGCGGCGCAGGCCTGTTCGAAATCTACAGCTGGAGACTTGCTCAACGTCGCGCTACGAGAAAGCGCTCATAACAGAGAAAATGGCTCCGCGAGGAGCCATTTTCAGTTTGAGGTGTAGGCCTCAGTAGCGATGCTGCTTGATGACCACGACCCTGTCGTGATGACCATGGCGCCATCCGCGATGGTAGCCGCGGTCGCGGTGCCCTCGGTATTCGGCACGCGCGCCATAGCCATGGTGATGGCCGTGGTAACCGCCACGCTTGATCACGACGGTCTCGGCGCTAGCAATTGACGGCGCCGCGATGACCAGTGCACCAAGTGCAGCGATAACGTATCCAAACTTCTTCATTCCAATCCTCCACAATTGATCGAAGATAGAACATCAGATTGAAGTGAACGTTCCCGCGAACCTCAAAGAGAATTCTGAACGCCTGTTCACACGCGTGCGTCGCGTCGGCCGTTAGACTTTTGGCTAGTGACGTAGGATGGGTGGAGAAGCATCAGACGCCGGTGGGGCCCGGGCTATGGCAGGGTCTGCCCACTCAGGTATCACTGGCTCCACGGTTAGCTTTGCGTGGGAGGATGCACGCGCTGCTTGCGGAACGCCGGGCCCGGCGCATCATCATCAGATAAAAACATATCAGGGGAGCGTTGCCATGAGCGGGTTTTCACGCCGTCATTTTCTGGGTCTGACCGGATCGGCCGCGGTCGCAGCCATATCAGGACACGCCAACGCCGCGATGGGACCGAACGACAAGTTCGACCTCGTGATCAAGGGCGGCGACGTGCTGGATCCCAGCCAGTCGCTCCGGGGCAAGCGCGACATCGGCATTCGCTGGGGCGTGATCGAGGCCGTCGAGGCCGAGATTCCGGCCGCCCGCGCCGCCAAGACCATCGACGCCTCAGGCAAACTGGTGACGCCCGGCCTGATCGATCTGCATTCCCACGTCTACCCCTACGGCTCGGCGATCGGCATTCCCGCCGACGAACTGGTGCAGGCGCAGGCCACCACCACGGTGGTGTCGGCGGGCGATGCCGGCGTCAACAATCTCGCCGCGCTGCGGCGTTATATCGTCGCGCAATCGCGGGCGCGGATTTATGCCTTCGTCCATATCGCCAATAACGGCCTGTCCGGCTTCCCGGTCGCCGAACTCTACAACATCGATTATGCGCAGGTGGAAGCCTGCGCGATGGCGCTGGCCGAAAATCCGGATTTCCTGCTCGGCGTGAAGGTGCAGGATGTCGGAGAACGTCATCGCCAAGCATGGCGTCGAGCCGCTGAAGCGCGCCATCAAGGCCTGCGAGATGTGCGGCTGGCCGGCCAAGATGATGGTGCATATCGGCGGCGTCGAGACCAAGGAGTTGATGTCGGAGATTCCTCGACCTGCTGCGGCCGGGCGACGTGCTGACTCATTGCTATTCCGGCGCGCCGAACATCGCCGGCGCCTTCACCAACATCGTGCAGGACGGCAAGCTGCTGCCGGCGGCGCTCGCCGCCAAGCAGCGCGGCGTGATGTTCGATGTCGGCCATGGCGGCGGCAGTTTTGACTTTACTGTGGCGGAAGTGGCGATCCCGGGCGGCTGCACGCCGGACACGATCTCTTCCGACATCCACGTCTTCTCCGGCAATACGCCGGGCATGCCCTATCTGCCGAACGTCATGAGCAAATTCATCCCGCTGGGATTTACGGTGGAGCAGGTGGTGGCGATGGCGACCATTGCGCCGGCCAAGATCATCAACCGCGCGCCGAAGATCGGCACGCTGCAGATCGGCGCGCCGGGCGACGTCGCGATCATGGAGCTGGTGGAGGCGCAGACCTCGTTCGTCGACACCCGCAACAACAAGCGCGAGGGCAAGCTGTTGCTTAAACCGGTGCAGACCGTGATCAACGGCGTGCCGTTCGGCCGGCCCCTACCAGGCGCCGTTCGCGGTGCGGTAGGGTGAGCATTCATCACGTCGGCGACCAATGTTTCAATCAACCCAAAACGAGGAGGCACCGTGCGGGCTCGAGCAGATCTTAAGGCGATATTCGGTGTGGCGGCTTTACTGGAAACCGGGCTTTTCATGTCATCTGCGGGTGCTGCGACCTTTGTGTATGTTGGAAATGCCGACAGCCAGGATGTCAGCGTTCTCGAACTCAAGTCGAACGGCGATCTAGCGCCGGTTGAAACAGCGGCGGTGCCAGGCCCCGCCAAACCCGGCGGCTCGCTGCCGCTTGCGGTCAGCCCCGACAAGAAAGCGTCTCTTTGTCGGCTTGCGCAACGAGCCCTACACCGTGGTGACCTTCACGATCGATGCCAAGACCGGCAAACTGACGCCGCTGCGCCCCGGTCCGCTGGCCGATTCCATGGCGTACGTCGCCACCGACCGCAGCGGAAAGTTTCTGCTGAGCGCCTCATATGGCGGCAACAAGGTTACGGTCAATCCGATCGGGCCCGACGGCGTCGTGCAGGCGGCGCAGCAGATCATGACGACCCAGCCGAATGCGCATTGCATCGTGGTAGATCCATCGAACCGCTACGTGCTTCACACCAGCCTCGGCGGCGACCTCGTGTACCAGGAAAAGTTCGACGCCAAAACCGGCAAACTTACCCCCAACGACCCGCCGAGCGTGAGCGTCAAGGCCAAGGCAGGCCCGCGTCACCTCGTGTTCTCACCGGGCAAGAAGTTCGTCTATCTGCTCAATGAACTTGACGCGTCGATCTACGTTTTTCCATGGGATGCCAAGACCGGTACCCTGGGGAAGGAAGTTCAGGTCACGACTTCATTGCCCAAGGGTTTCGAGGGCAAGCCGTGGGCCGCGGACATCCACCTCACGCCGGATGGCAGAGTTTCTCTACGCCTCCGAACGCACCACCAGCACGCTTGCCGCATTTGGGGTCGATCCCAAGAAGGGATTACTGACGCCGATCGATTCTATCCGACCGAAAAGCAGCCGCGCGGCTTCAGCATTGATCCGACCGGCCGCTATCTGCTGTCCGTCGGCCAATTGTCCAACAGCATGACGAGTTACGCGATCGACAAGGCGACCGGCAAGCTCACCAAGCTCAAGGAATATCCTGATCGGCAAGAACCCGAACTGGGTCGAGATCGTCGCTTTCTCGCGGTAGAGCGGCGCCTGGCCGCTCGAGGGAGGTCGTTTGGCCGGATCAGCCTGATGGCCGCTGCGTCCTGATATCGCCGATGATGTCGGCAATGACGGCGCCCATCACCAGGGCGCCGCCGGCGAGAACCCGCAACGTCGGGACCTCGGCAAATGCCACCCATATCCAGAACGGCATCAGCGGCGTCTCCAGCGTGCGAGATCAGGGCGGCCTGGCCTGATGGCAGCAGGCGCGAGCCGAGGAAGAACAGCGTGAGGCCCAGCGAAACCTGAAAGCATCCGAACATCGCGAGATCAGGATATCGGCCCCGGTTACGCCGGTTATTTCGCGGGCGAAGGGAATGCTGACGATGCTGCCCAGGATGTTCGACAGCGCGGCGGCGGCTACCATCGAGGTGTCCTTGTGCCGCCGGAGCAAGACCGTCATTGCGGCAATCGCCAGCGTCATGAAGCAGGCGAGCGCGACACCGAGGATGTCGGAACCGACGCGTGCGCTGCCGACGATGACCGCGACACCGCAAAGCGCCACGACGCTCGCGATCATGGTTCGCGCAGTGCGGGACTTCCCGCAACCAGACCCAGGCGAGCGCGGCGGTGACGAAGGGGCCGGTCGCGATGATGATGGCCACATTGGCGACGCCGGTCAGTTGCAGCGACGGGATGAAGGCGATCATGGCCGCTGCCGACAACGACGCGACCAGCCAGCCGCTTTTCGTCATCCTGGTCAGATCCCGCAGGCCGGCACGACCCTGCAACAGCACCATCAGGACCATGATCATGCCGCCGGCGAACAATCCGCGCCAGAACAGGATGGTCCAGGAATCATAGGGAAGCAGTCGCGTGAAGAACGGCGCCGTGCTCCAGGCAATGGCGGCGGCGACGACAAGGGCAATGCCCGAAGCGATGCTGGGATCGCACTTCCGCCATCAGGCAATCAACCCGGACTGAGGTTGAAGTTTTGGCCGAGCAGCTTGCCGACGAGGTGCGCGGGATTGTCGGGGATGGCGTCGCCCCGCCAGGCGACGTGCTGATCGGTGCGCGTCAGAATCAGTTTGTGGTCGCCGGGCGGCTGCGCCTGGGGAACATCGACGATGTTGAACGGGACGCCGTTGGCGCGCATCGCGTCAGTCAATGGCGCAACCGCAAACATCGGAATCGTAGCGCACCAGCGTGTAACCCGGCCCGAGCGCATCATAGACCGGCCGGCCGTCGGATAGTTTTGCGAACGGAAGCCGGCAGCCCGGCGTCGAGGACGGCGTGAAGTCCGCCATCGTAAAACCCGGCTGCTCGGCGCCGTCATAGGCGATGATCGGGGAGCGATCGTAGAAATAGCCGAAGTTGAGGCCGGCGCAGCAATATTGCTGCACGTTCAGATCATACGGCGGCTTGCCCGACCTGCTTGCGGACGGCGTCGCCTTCAGGCCCCGGCTGCTCGATTTCATCGGGAACGGTGCGGCGCTGGCTTAACACCTTGCCCGCCATCTCCATCGCAAAACGAGAGACCTGCTCGGTGATCGGAAGGCGCTCGGCCTCGTAGGCATCGAGGATGGCGATGCCGGCCCATCCTTCCAGATGGGCCGCGAGCAGCCATGCGAGGTTGGTCGCGTCCGCGATTCCGGCATTCATGCCGTAGCCGGCATAGGGCATCCACAAATGTGCGGCGTCGCCGCAGATGAACGCGCGCCCCTTGCGAAAGCGGTCGGCGACCAGGCGGCGGCCGACCCAATCCTCCTTGCTGAGGATCTCGTATTCGAAATCCGGGCCGACGCCGAGGATGGCGCGGATCGAGGCGTCGCGATCGACCGACTCGAAAGTCTCGTCTTCGCGGTTGAGGTGGTTATGGATCAGCCATTTTCGCGGCCGTCGATCGCAACCACCGTGCCGCAGCGCCGCGGATTGAGCGACAGCGTCATCCAGGCCGGCGCGTCCATCAGGGCGAGCAGGGTGGGGGCGTGTATATAGGTCGATTGCACACGCTGGATGATCGGCGTTCCTGCAGGTTGGCGTCGATGCGCCTTGCGCACGAGCGAACGCGCGCCGTCGCAGCCGACGATGAAATCGGCATGAATCTGCAAGGTGGTTCCCGTATCCAGATTGCGGACGGTCGCAACGATGCCGTCATTGCCTTCGCTGAAATCCTCGAACGCGGTGCGGTTCAGAATTTGAAGCCCGTCGATGGAAGCCGCGTGGTCGAACAGCACGGGTTCCATGTCGATCTGGTTGATGCGGTGCGGGGCTCCGCCGTCGGCCAACCGGTGTCCGGTCCGCTCGCTGCGGTATAGCGATCGCGCCGGCAGGGAATGAGAATGCGCGAGAGCTCGATGCCGGTTGCCGTGGTGCGGTATGAGCAGTCATTCGGGTAGTCCGGCGGCAGTCCGGTGTCACGCAGCTTCTGCGCCAGCCCGAGCCTGCGGAAAATCTCCATCGAACGCGATGAGACATGGTTGCATTTTACGCTCGGCGGTTCACCGGCGGCGCGCGTTTCCACCATTGTGACAGGTATTCCCCGCTGCGCGAGGTCCATCGCGAGCGTCAGGCCAACCGGACCGGCCCCCACCACGAGAACGCTTGTCTTCACCATGTTGCTCGCTGCCTTGTCGCTTGCTGCGCTGGGACGATCATGCATAACTGATGGCCACAAAAAATCATCGGGGGACCCTAAATGTTTCCGTCGATCTGGCGAGCCTTGACCGGGGCCCTTGTTGCCGTTTTTTCGCTGTCTTCAGTCGTGCTTGAAACAGCAAACGCATATCCTGATCAACCGATCAAGATCATCGTGGCGTTTCCGCCCGGCGGCAGTTCCGATATCGTGATCCGCGCCCTGCAGCCGGCGCTCGTCGGAGACGCTGCGTCAGCCTGTTGTCATCGAGAACAGGGCAGGCGCGGGCGGCAATATCGGGATCGGGGCCGTGGCGCAGGCCGCGCCTGACGGTTACACGCTCGGCGTGCGCCGCGGCTGGCGTGCTGACCGTCAATCCCCACCTCAATCGCGCGGCGATGCCGTTCGATCCGGTCAGGATCTGGCGCCGGTCACGCTGCTGGCGGAAATCCCGTTCGTGCTGGTGTCCTCGCAGCAGTCGGCCATTGCCTCGGTCGCAGACCTCATCGCCAAGGCCAAGGCGCAACCGCAGGGCCTGTCGATCGGCCATGGCGGCAACGGCACGGCGATGCACCTGACCTCGGCCTTGTTCAACCAGAAGGCCGGCGTCGGAATTCAATTGATCGCCTATCGCGGCACCGCGCCGGCGACGACGGACGTGCTTGCCGGCCACGTCCCGCTGGCGGTGCTGGATATTCCCGCATCCAGGCAATTGATCGGCGACGGCAAGCTGAAGGCGCTCGGGGTCTCCGCCGCCAAGCGCGTCGTCTTTCTGCCCGATGTGCCCACGCTGGCCGAGCAGGGCCTGAGCGGATTCAGATCCGTCGGCTGGTTTGGGATCGTCGCGCCCGCCGGCACGCTCGCCCGACATCATCAGCACGTTGAATGCCGCCTTCGTGAAGGCGTTGAGCGATCCTGCCGCGATCGAGAAAATCCGCGTTCTCGGCGCCGAACCCGCGCCCACCTCGGCCGAGGCATTTGCAAAATTCATCCAGAGCGAAAGCGCGAAATGGGGCAAGCTGATCGCCGAGGCCGGCATCAAAGGCGGAATAGAACGCCGGCCACGGCGCCTCACGGCCGGCATTGATCAAGACTCAAATTAGGCGAGAAGGCCAGCGTCGCATTTGATCCCAATCAATGCGGCGGCCTTCTTGCTTCGACAATCGATGTCGGGCAGAGGGATCCGAGCGTGGCACGCAGCGAACGCCTATCCGACACCGGACGAACGTTCGGGCCAGTCCAGTCCGGCCGATACCGCAGCGACGATGACGTCCGTCTGGCGCACGAGAGCGAGTTTCTCAGCCAATTCGGTGGTCGCGTCCGCCAGATGCGCGCGCTGCGCGGCATGTCGCGCCGGGAGCTCGCGCGCCGCTCCCGCCTTTCCGAGCGTTATCGTGGCCCAAATCGAGGCGGGCAAGGGCAACGTCTCGATCGTGCGGCTGCTGCGGATTGCGCTGGTGTTCCGCGTGCGAATAGTCGTTTACGGGCAAAGATCAACTGGCGTTGAGATCAACCTTTCCCGTAAGCGCTCTGAGCGGGAAATCAGGGCGCAGCTCAAATCTCCTTTGTATTGCGGTCTCGAACCGGCGACCGCCATAAATCGTACCTTGCCGTAGTCGGATTGGCGGTTCGTCGAGCATCGGCCGACGCCACTCGCGTCGATTAGCGCAAAATCTCTGTATCTCAGGGAAGCTGGCCAAATCGTCATCCAGGTCGTTAAGCTCCAGGTTACGTCGGGACGATGCCAAATTGGTTCGGGTCCAAATGCATTTGACGGAGAGATAGCGATGCCGCAGCACCAGTCAGTTGGCGCACTCGTTGCATAGCCGCGTATCAAGCGCGGAATAGCAGATGCGCGTTGAGCTGCGAATCGTTCGTTGCCACCTTCGCAGGTTCCGACGAGGCTGAACCATTGGATCAACAGAGGGCTACTGAGGGCTCCTTCCGTAAATGTCGCCGCGCGCCAAGACCAAATGAAGCAGTGCTCGGGCGCAGAGCTCGCTGTCTAATGGCGGACATTGATCGTCCGCAACGGTACTACTCAAGGCTGGAGCAAGGGCCTTCCCGATGACCCATCAAAACACACCGGCATTCACCCGACGCGACTTGCTGAACATGATCGGCCAGGCAGCGGGCGGTGCGCGCCATGTACCAGGCGATGACATCGCTGGGCTTCGCCGCCGAGATCAAACTTCAGCGGCCCACCCAAGCTGGCTGGCGCGAAGAAGGGCAGCAGCGTGCTGATTCTCGGCGCCGGCCTGGCCGGCATGGTCGCGGCGCTCGAACTGCGCAATGCCGGCTACAAGGTCACGATCCTGGAATACAACCAGCGTGCAGGTGGACGCTGCTGGTCGATACGCGGCGGCGACACCTTCACCGAGCTGGGCGGCGGCGTGCAGCACTGCGGCTTCGCCAAGGGGCGAGTACTTCAACGCCGGTCCCTGGCGCATCCCCTACCACCACCATGCCGTGCTTCACTACTGCCGGCAGCTTGGCGTCGCACTCGAACCCTTCGTGCAGGTCAACTACAACGCCTGGGTCCACTCGAGCACGGCCTATGGCGGCAAGCCGCAGCGCTACCGCCATGTGCAGGCCGATTTCCAGGGTCATGTGGCAGAACTGCTGGGCAAGGCCACGCGCCAGGGCAGCCTCGATTCCGTGCTGACACAGGAAGACAAGGAGAAGCTGCTCGAAGGCCTGCGCCGCTGGGGCGCGCTCGATGCCGAGTTTCGCTACCGCGAGGGCATCGCCACCAGCGCCTGGCGCGGCTACGAGATCGATCCCGGCGGGGGCCTGATGCCGCCGGCGAAGCCATCCAAGCCGCTCGAATTCAGCGAGCTGTTGCAGTCCAGGCTGTGGCGCTCTATCGCCGCCGGCCAAGCCTATGAGTTCCAAAGCACCATGTTCCAGCCGGTGGGCGGCATGGACATGATCGCCAAGGCCTTCGCCAAGCAGGTCGGCAACCTCATCCGGTACCAGGCGCGAGTCACCCGCATCGAACAGAACGAACGTGGCGTGACCGTAACTTTCGCGGACGAGGCCCGCGGTGGCGCACTGCAGCAGGAAAAGGCCGATTGGTGTTTGTGCACCATCCCGCTGTCGATCCTAAGTCAGATCGACATCCAGGTAAGCGCCGAGATGCAGGCCGCCATCAATGCTGTACCCTACGGCTCGTCGATCAAGGTGGGGCTGCAGTTCAAACGGCGGTTCTGGGAGGAGGACGAGCACATCTACGGCGGCATTACCTACACCGACCTGCCGATTTCGCGCATTTCCTACCCTTCCACGCGCTACGGCGCGTCCAGCCCGGCAGTGGTGCTGGGCGCCTACGTGTTCGACGGGCCCAACTCATTCGAATTTGGCGCGATGGCCCCACAGGAGCGCGTCCGTCGCGCCGTGGAGTATGGCAACCAGATCCATCCGCAGTACGCCCACGAGTTCGACAACGGCATGTCAGTGGCTTGGTACCGCGTGCCCGGCAATCACGGCTGCTACGGCAAGTGGACCGACGCGCTGCGCGACCAGCACTACAAGGCCCTGTGCCAGGTGGACGGTCGTATTGCGTTGGCCGGCGAGCACGTCTCCCATATCCCCGCGTGGCAGGAAGGCGCCATCCTTTCCTCACTCGACGCAATCCGGCGCCTGCATGCGCGCGCCACCGCTTGATGGCCAGAGCGACCTAACCATGCACATCACCGTCCGCAAATGACCATGAACGCTCGCAACATCCAATGCTATCTCGCAAGCGCCATTACCGTTCTGGCAGCGGTTGCTGCCCAGAGTGCCCAGGCGCAAAGCAGCACGACCGCAACCAGCGTCCAGCCCATGTTCTCGGTGGGACCGAAATTCCAGCAAACCACCGGCGAGATCAATCTACCGATCGCTGTGTCAGGCGTGCCACATGCCGCAAGGCGAGGGCGCCAAAGGCGCCGGCTCTATCCGTCGCTGGCCCGCAACAAGAATCTCGAAGCCGGCGGCTATGCGGTCTATCTTGTCGTCAACGGTCAACGCGGCATGCCGCCATTCGGCGAGATGATGACCGATGGTCAGGTCGCCGAGGTCGTGAATTATGTGCGGACGCATTTTGGCAATAACTTCACCGACGCGGTGACCGCAGCCGACGTCAAGCAGGTGCGCCGCTAGACGAAAGGGGAGAGGCTTATGAAAAAACAAATCATCTTCATGCTTGCTGCGCTGTTGGCGGCATGCACGGCGGCGCAGGCCGAGATCGTGCGGCATCCGATCCCGAACTCGACCTTTCCGATCGCACAATCTGTCGAGGTCAGAGGCAACGTCACGACCTATTACATCAGCGGTCAGGTGCCGCCGGTGGTCAACAAGGACGCCGATCCCGCGAGCCTGCAGGCCTATGGCGACACCAGAACGCAGTCGATCGGCGTGCTGAACCGGATCAAGACCATTCTCGAAGGCCTTGGGCTCACCATGGGCGACGTGGTGAAGATGCAGGTCTTCCTGGTGCACAACGCCGCCGCGCCGATGGACTTCAAAGGCTTCATGGAGGGCTACACCAATTCTTCGGCGGCAGCCAGCCAGATCTGCCCGCGCGTTCGGTCGTCGGCGTGGCAGCGCTCGCCAATCCCGGCTTTCTGGTCGAGATCGAGGTGATCGCGGTCAGGACAACAGCAAATAAGAGGAGAGCAAGATGCGCAGAACCACAATTTGGAAGCTTCGTTCGGTGCTGCTTTCGGCGACGCTTGTCTCGACGTTGATCGCTTGTGCCGCTGTTGCCGAGACTTTGACCCCGCAGCAGCAGTTCGCCTACGACATCTACAAGGAACTGGTCGAGATCAACACGGTGACCGCGACCGGCGACACCGCCAAGGCGGCCGAAGCAATGGCGGCGCGCCTTCGTGCGGCCGGCTTTGCGGATGGTGACGTGCAGGTGTTGCACGCCCGCGCCGCGCAAGGGCAACCTTGTGGTGCGGCTGCGCGGTACCGGCGCGCGCAAGCCGATCCTGCTGCTTGCTCATATCGACGTGGTGCCTGCAAATCGCGAGGACTGGTCGGTCGATCCGTTCAAGCTGATCGAGAAGGACGGCTATTACTACGGACGCGGTACCGGCGACGACAAATTCATGGCGGCAGCCTTCGTCACCAACATGATCCGCTACAAGAAGGAGGGCTACAAGCCCGACCGCGATATCATCCTGGCGCTTGAGACCGACGAGGAAATCCTCGACCGTGACGAGCTCGGCATCCGGTGGCTGCTGAAGCACCATCGCGATCTGATCGACGCCGAGTTCGCGCTCAACGAAGGCGGCGGCGTCGGGTTGAAGGACGGCAAGCCGATCCGCAACAGCGTCCAGACCACGCGAGAAGGTCTCGGTCAGCTTCCTGTTGGAAGTGAAGAACAAGGGCGGCCATAGCTCGCTGCCGCTCGAGGGACAACGCGATCTATCGGCTGGCCGGAAGGGCTGGTACGGCTCTCGAACTTCAGATTCCCGGTCAATCTGAACGAGACGACGCGCGCCTATTTCGAGCGTACCGCCCAGTTCGAGAGCGAGCAGACCGCGGCCGACATGCGCGCGGCCCTGTCGGACAAGCCCGACCCGGCGTCGCTGTCGTTCGTCCGCCTTGCGGCCAATCCGGTCTACAATGCGCAGCTCCGCACCACCTGCGTGGCGACGATGCTGGAAGGCGGCCACGCCGTGAACGCGCTGCCGCAGCTTGCGACCGCCAAGGTCAATTGCCGGATCATGCCGGGCGAGCCGATCGAAGGCGTCAAGGCAACGCTTGAGAAGGTGCTCGACGACGATCAGATCAAGGTCACCCAGATGGAGCAGGCGGTCCTGAGCGCGCCCTCGGCCCTGCACGAGGAGATCATGGGTGCGATCGGGAAACTGTCGAAGGAATTCTGGCCGACCGCTGTGATCCTTCCGACGCATGAGCGCGGGGCGCAACCGACGGCAGCTATCTGCGCAATGCGGGTATTCCGACCTACGGCCATTCCGGTCTCGCCGGCGACATCAACGACTTCCGCGCCCACGGCAAGGACGAGCGCGTCGCCGTGAAATCGTTCTACGAAGGGCAGGAGTATCTCTATCGCCTGGTGAAGATGCTGTCGGGTGGAACGTGACAAGCCGTCGGAGGTGTTGCCGCCAGATGCGATACTTCACAGAAGGATCGAGGTGGAAAGCCTATGACCGATGTGGCAAGAGCGCGGGGCCGGGTCGCTCAGCTCCGCGCCCGCTTCTCCACATTGGCAATTCGTTCCGGCACGCCGAATTCCCTGCGGCAGACTTCGGCGAGCACGGCGACGCCCTCGCGGATCTGCTCATGCGAGGGGCTGGCGAAGCACAGCCGCAGCCGGCTGCCGGAATAGGCCTTGTCGGTCGACCATTCCGGCCCGGGATTGATCGCGACGCCGGCGGCGAGCGCGGCCTGGTAGAGCTTCAGCGTATCGACATTGTCGGGCAGCTTCACCCACAGGAAGATGCCGCCCTTCGGGCGCTTCGAATTCGGCCGCGGTGCCGAACTGCTCGTTGAGCGCTTCCATCAGCGTGTCGAGCTTGGCGCGCAGGCCGCGCGTCAGTTTTGGCACATGGGTGGAAAAATGCGGCGCGCAATATTCCGCCAGCACCATCTGCTCCAGCGCGCCGCTTCCGGCGTCGGTCTTCAGCGCCAGCATCCGCGACATCATCTCCCAGGGCGCGACGATGAAGCCGACCCGCAGCGCCGGCGCGATCGATTTCGAGAACGAGCCGATGTGGATGACGCCGCCATGCCGAGCTCATGGCGTAGATCGCGGGCGGGCGCTCGCCGTTCCAGATCAGGTCGGCGTAGCAATCGTCCTCGAAAATCGGCACGCCGTATTGCTGCGACAGTTTCAGCATCTCCGCGCGCCGCGTCTCCGGCATGATTGACCCGGTCGGGTTCTGCACGGTCGGGATGGTGTAGATGTATTTCGGCGTGATGCCGCGGCTCTTGTGGTCGGCGAGCGCTGCCGCCAGCGCGTCCATCCGCATGCCCTGGTCGTCGAGGGGAATGCCGACCGCCTTGACGCCGAGCCGCGTCAACCGGTTCAGCGCGCCCTGATAGGTCTCCTGCTCGACCAGCACGGTGTCGCCGCGCGCCAGCAGCGTCTGGTTGACGAGGTCGAGCGCCTGCAGCGAGCCCGAGACGATCATGATGTCGTCGGCGCTGCAGGCGATGCCGGCGTCGCGCTTGAGTTTTGCGGTGAGGAATTCGCGCAGGGGACGATAACCCTGCGGGCCGCTGGCGAGGCCGTAGGTCGCGCAGCGTCTTGCCCTCGCGCCTGAGCACGGCACTGATCGCCTCGACCAGGCCGTCGACCGGAACCTGGTCGGGATCGTTGTTGCCGCCGACGAAACTGTATTTGGCGAGACCCGTCCACCGCGCTGCCGGCGCCGGCAATCCGGCGGGCAGCAAGGGCGCGAAATCGAAGGGTGTTGCGGTGGACATGGATATTCACTCCCGTTTTGTTTTTCGTTGAGAAGGCCGCTCGTGGCCTCTTGCAGGCTGGTTCTTGCAGGCTAGTTCTTGATGATCCTGATCGGCCGCCCCTGGCTGATGAAGGCGTAATGTCCGGCGCCGACGCCGCCGACCATCAGCGCCTCGACCGCAGGCTCGGCGATTTCGCCCGCTGGCCGCCCAGTCGACCACGAAATTGGCCCCGGTTCCGCCGCGCACGTCAGTTCGCGGCGATGAAGACTTCGATGGTTGCGAACGGTTTTAGCGCAACCGGCGATTTGATGTAGTTTTCCACCATCTTGCCTGACGTGTCGAAGTACGCGATCCGCTTCAGGATCAGGGGCCGGGTCTCGGACGCGTTGTGGACGCTGAGCGTGACCGAAAAATCCGCCCGCAGCTTGCCCTGGCTCATCGAGACGCTGGAATAGACCGGCACGTAGAACGCGCCCGATACGGCGAGGATTTTCTGCCGGCACCGCGGTCAAGGAGGCAGCGAAATTCTGTTCGATGCTGCCGCCGGTCTGCGCGCAGGCCGCCGGGACAATACAGGATCGACAGCGCGCGCCAGAATCGCGAGAAAAATGCCCCATTCTATGGCTGTGACACATTGCTTGTTTGACCGCCTGCGCCGGGGCCTCTAGGTTGGGGTAGGGGCAAGATCGGAACCATGCACGAGCTTATTCGCGATATCACCTTATGCATCCTGTTCGCCTGGGTGCTCGGCCTGTTAGCGCATTTTCCCGGCAGCCGCTGATCCTGGCCTACCTTATCGCCGGGTTCCTCATTGGTCCATTCGGCGTGGGCTTGGTCAAGTCCCAGGAATCGATCAACGTCATCTCCGAACTCGGCCTGATCTTCATGCTGTTCATGATCGGGCTGGAAATCGACCTGAAGAAGATCGTGCGCGCCGGCAAGGTCATCCTGTTTGCCGCCGGCGGGCAATTGATCGGCGGCGTGCCTGCTCGGGATATTGTTCTTTATCGGGATCGGCCTGTCGATGGGCAGCGGGCATTTCGACGCGCTGTATCTCTGCATCGCCTGCGCGCTCGTCGAGCACGGTCATCATCGTCAAGGTGCTGTACGAGAAGCGCGAGCTCGACACGCTGCCCGGGCGCATCACGCTCGGCGTGCTGGTGCTGCAGGACATCTTTGCGATCCTGTTCCTGGCGGTGCAGCCGAGCCTCGATAATCTGCAGGCGCAGCGTGATCCTGATCTCGATCGCCCGGGTCGGCGCGCTGGTGGCGACTGCGCTGGTGCTCAGCCGCTACGTGCTGCCGTGGCTGTTCCACCAGATCGCACGCCGGCCGGAACTGATCCTGCTCGGCGCGCTGGCCTGGTGCTTTCTGATCGGCGAGATCGCGGAGAAGCTGCATTTGTCGCGCGAGATGGGTTCGCTGGTGGCGGGCGTTTCGCTGTCGACATTCCCTATGCGCTCGACGTCACCGCCAAGGTGACCACGCTGCGCGACTCTCTTCATCACGCTGTTCTTCGTCGCGCTCGGCATGACGATCCCGATCCCGGGCATGTCGGTGATCGGGCTGGCGCTGATGATTGCGGCCTTCACGGTCGTCAGCCGCGTGGTGACGACGTTCGCACCGCTCTATCTGATGAAGCAGGGCCTGCGCGCCAGCCTGCTGCCGGCGATCAATTTGGCGCAGATCTCCGAATTCTCGCTGGTCGTGATCCAGACCGGCGTCACCGCGGGCCATATCAGGACCGAGACGTCGAGCGCGGCGTCGTTCGCCTTCGTGGTTCTGGCGGTCGTGAGCACCTTCGTGATGGCGCGCAGCGACCAGGTGACGCGCGGCCTGATCGGTCCGCTGAAGCGGATCGGGTCTGCGCGATCTCGATCACAAGCACGACGCCGGACGCCGGACATGAGGGCGAGCCACGGCGAGGCGCGCCGGGTCGTCATCCTCGGTTTCTTCCGCGCGGCCAGCGCGCTGCTGGCCGAGATCGAACAGCGCAATCCGGCTCGTGCTCGACCAGATCACGGTCGATCGATTTCAATCCGCTAGTGTTCCGGACGCTTGACGGACCGTGGCATGCACGTGGTCTACGGCGACATCAGCAATGTGGATACGCTGGTGCATGCCGGGCGTCGGCAAGTCCGAACTGATCATCCTCAGCATCCCGGACTCGCTGTTGAAGGGCGCCAACAACGAAAAGCTGGTCCGGCATGTCCGCTCCGCTGAACCCGACTGCCAAGATCGTCGCGACCGCCGAGATGCTGGCCGACGTCGACGACCTCTACGACGCCGGGCGCCGACTACGTGACGGTGACCAGGTTCAGCGACGCGCATGAACTGTACACGGTGATCGAGGCCGTCCAGGCCGGGTTGCTCGAAGACAAGCGCGCCGAGACCGACGCGCGCTGCTCAGCGAGCGCCGCGGAGGTACTGCCGTAGAGATGGGCCACCGCTAACCGCGCGCCTCGAGCGTCGGCAACCATTGCCGCGATGCGCCGTCGCCGCGCCGTTCCGCCCTGCGTATTGACGCTGGCGCAGGGCCATTGAGTCCGGCTAATGCACTGCCTGCACATCAGCGAGATCCAGAGAAAATGGCCGATACGATCCAGGAAGTTCTGCAAGCCTTTGCCAAGCGGCGAACTCGTCGTCGTCACCGACGATGACGACCGCGAGGGCGAGGGCGATCTGATCGTCGCGGCCTCGCTCTGCACGCGCGGAGAAGATGGCGTTCATCATCCGCCACACCTCCGGCATCGTCTGCGCGCCGATCACCACCGACGACGCCCGCCGGCTGCGGCTCGATCCGATGGTGGCGCATAACGAGTCCAACCACACCACCGCCTTCACGGTCTCGATCGACTACAAGCCCGATGGCGGCACCGGCATTTCGGCAGACGAACGCGCCTCCTGCTGCCGCGCGCTCGCCAATCCGAATGCCGGCGCCAATGATTTTGCCCGGCCCGGTCACATCTTCCCGCTGATCGCGCGCGACGGCGGCGTGCTGCTGCGCTCGGGCCATACCGAGGCGGCGGTCGATCTCTGCAAGCTCTCAGGCCTGCCGCCGGTCGGCGTCATCTCCGAGTTGATGAACGACGACGGCACCGTGATGAAGGGCGAGCAGGTCGCGCGCTTCGCCGCCACCCACAAGCTCAAGCACGTCACGATCGCTGACATGATCGCCTACCGCCAGGCGCGCGAGAAGTTGATCGAGCGGGTCGCGACCTTTACCACCGACAGCCCGATCGGGCCGCTGCAGGGTTATGCCTATCGCTCGCCGTTCGACGAGATCGCGCATGTCGCCTTCGTCTATAACGGCATCGGCGACGGCAAGAACGTGCTGACGCGGCTGCACAAGCCGAACATCGTCAAGGATCTCTTCACCGGCCAGGCGCGCATGCAGATCGTGCTGAACCATTTCAAGAAGGCCGGCCGCGGCGTGCTGGTCTATCTGCGCGACGGCGCCGCCGGGGTTCCCGTCGAGCCGGTCGGCGAACAGAAATCGGCGGAGGCCGATCGCAACCGGCAATGGCGTGAAGTCGGCGTCGGCGCGCAGATCCTGCGCGATCTCGGCATCACCTCGATCCGGCACCTGACGTCGTCGGTGCACGACTACAAGGGACTGTCCGGTTTCGGCATCGAGATCGTCTCCAACGAACGGCTGGAAGGATAGTGTCGTCATGCCGTCAACGCACCCAATCCAGTTGCGCTTCGGCCGATAGCGCATTAATTTGGCCGACAATTTCCATGAGGACAGTGATGCGAAAGGGATTTTCATGAGCGTGCGCCCTCAGACCAAGGACAAGCCGGCGGCGGCTGCGTTTCCAGTGGGATGATCCGTTCCTGCTCGACGAGCAGCTCACCGAAGACGAGCGCATGATCCGCGACACCGCGCGCGCCTATGCGCAGGACAAGCTGCTGCCGCGCATCGTCAAGGCCTATCTCGAAGAGAAAGACCGACCGCGAGATCTTCAACGAGATGGGCGAACTCGGCCTGATCGGCATCACGCTGCCGGAGGAATATGGCTGCGCCAATGCGAGCTACGTCGCCTATGGCCTGGTGGCGCGCGAGATCGAGCGCGTCGATTCCGGCTATCGCTCGATGAACTCGGTGCAGTCGTCGCTGGTGATGTATCCGATCTACGCCTATGGCGACGAGAACCAGCGCAAGAAATACCTGCCCAAGCTCGCCACCGGCGAATGGGTCGGCTGCTTCGGCCTGACCGAGCCGGATGCCGGCTCCGATCCCGGCGGCATGAAGACCCGCGCCGAGAAGGTGTCCGACGGCTACCGGCTGACCGGCAGCAAGATGTGGATTTCCAACGCGCCGATCGCCGACGTCTTTGTGGTCTGGGCGAAATCCGCCGCGCATGACAACCAGATCCGCGGCTTCATTCTCGAAAAGGGCATGAAGGGCCTGTCGGCGCCGAAGATCGGCGGCAAGCTTTCGCTTGCGCGCCTCCATCACCGGCGAGATCGTGATGGACGGCGTGGTGGTGCCGGAGAGACGCGCTGCTGCCCAACGTGTCCGGCCTGAAGGGGCCGTTCGGCTGCCTCAACCGCGCCCGCTACGGCATTTCCTGGGGCGCGATGGGCGCCGCCGAGGACTGCATGCACCGCGCGCGGCAGTACACGCTCGACCGCAAGCAGTTCGGCCGGCCGCTGGCGGCAACCCAACTGGTGCAGAAGAAGCTCGCCGACATGGAGACCGAGATCGCGCTCGGGCCTGCAGGCCTCGCTTGCGCGTCGGCCGCCTGATGGACGAGGGCAAGATGGCGCCCGGAGATGATCTCGATCGTCAAGCGCAACAATTGCGGCAAGGCGCTCGACATCGCCCGCGTGTCCCGCGACATGCACGGCGGCAACGGCATCCAGATCGAATATCACGTGATGCGCCACACCGCGAATTTGGAAACCGTGAACACCTATGAAGGCACCCACGACGTCCACGCCCTGATCCTGGGCCGCGGCGATCACGGGCATTCAGGCGTTTTCGTAAGGCGACTACGCACGTCGCTCCGATCGTGCCGTCATCGCCGGCCTCGTGCGCAAGGCGCTGCGCGATCAGCTCCGCGGCATCCACGTCTTGATGCTCGAGACGTCGGCGATTACTGGATACGCTCGCATTCGACGGGTATGACGAGGTGACGGCAATACGCAGGAACTCCGCCATGGCCGACAACGACGACATCCCGTTCAACCGCGACTTTCCGCTCAAGCCCGGCGTCGTCGACGAAGCCCGTCCCGGCGTGCGGCGCGTTCTCTGCAACAATCCGAGCCCGTTCACCTTCACCGGCACGGTCAGCTACATCGTAGGCCAGGGCAAGGTCGCGATCATCGATCCCGGCCCGGACGACGAGGCGCACGCCAAGGCGCTGCTGGACGCCGTGCGCGGCGAGACGGTGACGCATATTCTGGTCACCCATACCCACCGCGACCACTCGCCGAACACCGCGCGGATCAAGGCCGCCACCGGCGCGCCTGTCTATGCCGAGGGGCCGCATCGCGCCTCGCGGCCGCGCTTCGAGAGCGAGAAGCACAATCCGGAATCCGGCGCCGACCGCGATTTCAGGCCTGATATCGAGGTCAAGGACGGCGACGTCATCGAAGGGCAGCGGCTGGGCGCTGGAAGCGGTGGCGACGCCCCGGCCACACCGCCAATCATCTGGCGTTCGCCTGGCCCGAGCGAAAGATCAATTTCGTCGGCGATCACGTGATGGGCTGGTCGACCTCGATCGTGGCGCCGCCGGACGGATCGATGATCGACTACATGGCCTCGCTGGCGCGGCTGGAAGCCGCGCGACGGAGGATCTGTATTTCTCCGGCCACGGGCCGGAAATTCCGGAAGGGCCGCGCTTACGTCCGCTTCCTGACCCGGCACCGCCAGGCCCGCGAAGCCTCGATCCTGCATCGCCTCGCCAAGGGCGAGGCCGATATTCCGACCATGGTGCGCGCGATCTATATCGGCATCGACCCGCGGCTGACGAATGCCGCCGGCTATTCCGTGCTGGCGCATCTGGAAGATCTGGTCGCGCGCGGGATCGTGGCGACCGACGGCGATCCGGTGATCGGCGGAACGTACCGGATGGCGTCCTGATCCCTGATTCCGAGACGCGTCAGCGCTCGCTGGCCGAGATGATCTTGCGCCAGGCCTCTGGCGTCAGCGAGTAGGGGCCGGTGGCGCCAGCGTGAAACAGGCGCCACAGCGACGGTTTGATCAACGTCGCGAGCACCGCCAGTACAACCGGCAGCGCGGCAATCGGGTCGCCATCGACCGGCGTCAATTCCTCAGCCGCATCCTATAGTCGCCGCGGCATCGCAGCGCGGCAATCAGCTCGCGCAGCGCCGCGCCGCGCCGCCCGTGCTCCGCCGCGCCCAGGACAGACAGCAGAAGTTGGCGCGAGCGCACGCCGCCTTGCCCGGCCGGCACCGCCGGGGATGACCGCCCCGGGCCAGCTCGAGCATGGCGCCGACGAGATCGACGCCGGCGATGAGTGCGTTGATCGGCTCGACCAGCCGCGGATTGACGTCGATGACCAGCGGTCCATCACCAGTGAGCGATGACATCCATCGAGATGGGCCCATGCCAGTCGAGCGCCTGCACCAGCGTCTGCAGATATTCTCCCAGCTTCGGAAGCTGAATGCTTTCCTTCACCGCGGCGCCGCCGCCGATGCCCTCGATCACACGCAGATTGGCGTGATGGGCAACGAGCCGGCCGTGGTCGGCGAGCGCCTGCACCATCGCAAAGCGGGCCCGAGGCTTGCGTCTGTACCAACAGCTCCTCCGTCACCGAGCTCGAGCGCCGCAGCTGCGGCGACGAGTTCTGTCCGCCGTGGCGGCGCGGCGGACGCCGGCGCTCGCGGTCGAGATCGGTCGCTTCACGAACACCGGAAACTGCCCGATCGCGGCAAGATCGTTCTTGCTGCGTTGCACCACGACGGAGGCGGGCTGCGGAATGCCGATCGCATGCAAGGTGCGCCAGGCCTCGATCTTGTCCTGCACGCGGCGCAGCGCGGCGAAATCCGGAACCACCGTCGCCACCTCGAGCCGGCTGCGCTGCGCCGACAGGACCGCCACCTGCTCCTGCGTCGGCAGCAGCAGCGTCGATGGCGCGCAGCCTGGCGATGCGGTTTGCCGCATCGCAAACCAGGCCATCGGATCGTCGGCGAAGCGCGGCACCCGATGCAGCGCGCGGACATGACGTGAAACGGGTGAGGCAGAACGGCGTCGAGGACAGCACTTCAACGTGGTGACCAAGCGCGCCCAGCCGTGTCGCGACTTGGCGGGAGGTCAGACCGGAACCTTCGCTGAGGAGCACGCGCATGACATCATTCCGGATATCCCGGGTTCGCTCGCGCCCAGGAATGACGCCAACGCGTCACTTCTTCACTGTCTTCGCCTGCGCCTTCGGCCGGCGCTTGCGGCTTCTTCTGCGCCGGTTTGGCGTTGTCGACGGCCGAGTTGATTTCCTCGATCAGCTTGGAGACGCGAGCGGCGTTGCTGCCGAGGTCGCTTTCGAAATAGCGCGAGGAGGAGCGGATATCGACGCGCGATTCCTCGCCGTCGGGCGTAACGCGGATCGAGATGTCCTCGCGGAATCCCATGATCGGCGTCCGCGCGCACCGCCTCGATGCGGCCGATGCGGCGCGGCAGCTGCGGCGGCCGTTCGTCGATCACGAGCCATTTGCGCTTGGTGACCAGCGCCAGCGTCACCTCATAGGCCCGCTGCGGCGGGACTTCGAGCTCCACGGTCTCGATATCGGGATAGCGCGATCCGCTGCTGTTCGGCCGAATAGAGCCCGGCATAGACCGCGGGGTTGGCGCCTTCCGCCGCTGCGCAGCCGCGCCAGCGCCTCGAAGCGCGGCGGATCGATCGGATCGGTGGTGATGTCGTGGATCGGCGGCAGCTTGCGGTATTGCAAAGCGAGGTAGGCCGGGTAGGCGAGCAGAATGGTGCTGATCAGGAACGCCAGCAGGATCCGGCCCATGCCGCGCGACCCGTTCTGCCAGATCGCGGCAAAGGCGGCGAGGCCGACCAGGATCGAAAGCACGGCGCAACCGAGCGCGCCGAAGAAGGTCGCCAGCGCCGGCTTCATCTCAGGAAGCCGAAGCGGACGATGAGGATCGAGACCACCACCGCGACCACGGCAGAAGATGGCGAGAGTTGCGCGACCGAGGTGGCGAGGCTGGACACGGGCTCCGACTGGTAGGGAGCGGAAAACCTTCGGGCCATCGGTAAATCTGCCGGGTTGAGGTCTGTCTGGCCGGCGGGCGGGCCGGGCTGCAAACTCGGAGCTTGAGACCACGGCAGGGCGCGAATTTCAAGGTTTGCGCGCTACTAATCGGACAATGCGGCATGCGCTGCAACCATGCCGGTTAACCACGCCTGTAAATTGATTGTTAGTTGTAGATTGAAGTCGGTCCAACTTTCGTCTACCTCTTGCCTCCGGGTTGTCGTATTTGCCGTTACACGGGACTGTCCTGCACGGGACACGGCGAACGACCAACCCAAAGGGAAACGGCGGGTGTCAGCCGCAAGCGCTGCAGGACGATCTCAACTCCCGGTCCATGTTACCGGGCGGAGCCGCAAAAGCGGTTGCGCCCATCCGGAGTTTCAGGGATCATCGCATAGGGCGCAATCGGCATACGTCCGCGGGGCTGGTGGATAGCCTCATCGGGGGCGAGTGTTCAGTATGAGTGATGCAAAGCACGAAGGATATCTCGGTCCGAACGATCCGGAATACTATGCGCCGCGCGAGCCTGAGGGAGCGGGCGACCGGCGAGCAGCCGAGCCCGTCGCTCGTGCAGAACGATGGGTGGCGTCCGCGAATGCCGACGGAAGAAGTACCGACCTTGCAACCAGTTGGCAAGCCTCCACGCCGCCAGGATTCCGAAATGTTCACCAAGGCCGTCGCGCAGGCCATGCAGGAGGCGAGGGACATGGCGCCGGTCGAAGCGCCGTCCGTGCTCCGCGACCTGTCGGGTCGGCGCGCGCTGCTTCAGCCTGGGTCATCCGCTTCTCGATCGCGGTGGCGATTGCCGCGAGCATCGCGACGCTTCTGGTCATGGCCATTCCGTCTTCGCAACGCCCCGCCGGCCAGGACAAGCGCGTCGCTTTCGGCCGCCTGGCAGTCGGTAGAAGTCGTCGGTGACCCCGGCGCCGCAACCGCCAGCGCCACAGAAGCGTACGGCGACCCTGGCCGTGCAGGACGGCAGCGGCTTCGCCAACGATCCGGTGCCGCTCGGAATTCACGTCGGCGCTCCACCGCCCGAGCGCGTTCGTATCCATCAACGGACTGACGGCCGGCGCCCGGCTGACGTCCGGCAAGCGTGTCGGTCCTGAGTGGCGCGTGCCGGCGACGGAGATTTCCGGCGTTTCGGTCATTCCGCCGGAAGGCTTCACCGGCCAGATGCTGGTCACCGCGGAATTGCGTGACGGTGACGGCGTGGCTCTCACCGGCACCTCGACGCGGCTGACCTGGCGGTCAGCGGCGCCAAGCCTCTGCTGCGATAGCGCCAGGGCCGCCGCGCCGCCGCCAGTTGCCGTGCCGCCGCCAGTCTGCCGTGCCGCCGCCGGTTGCCGTGGCGCCGCCGGTCGCCGGTAGCGCCGCCGGTCGCCGTGGCCACGGCCGCGCCGCTCCCGGCGATGCCGGCCCCGCCGCAGGCGAGACGTCGTGCGCAGCCTCGATCCGCAGGGAAGTCGCTGCCCTGATCAAACGCGGACAGGATCTGCTCGCCAGCGGCGACGTCCAGTCGGCGCGGCTGTTGCTGATGCGCGGCGCCGAGGCGCGGGATGCGCGGGCGGCCTTGCTCGTCGGCACGACCTACGATCCCGGCGCTGCTCAGGCAGATCGGGCGCGGACGGTCCGCTGGCGGACGCCGCCGCAGGCCTGCATCTGGTATCAGCGGGCAAGGGAATGGGGCGAACCCGACGCGCAGCGAAGCTGGAGGCGCTGGCGCTCTCGCGCTGATTTCGACGCGGCGCGTTGCACGCGCCCAGTCAAAAATGCGAAGTTGTTTTGAGTACTGGAGTTTTCCGCATGACGATGCGATACGCTACCAGCGTGGCGCTTTGCTGCGCTGTCGCGCTGTTATGTTGCGCGACATCGGCCTTCGCCCAGGTGCTCAGAGCAACAGGGCGAGGTCGATCCCGCCGCAGTGAGCGACGGACTGAAGGCGATCTTCAGCTATTCCAGCGGCAGCAAGAAGCACGCGCGAACGGCTCAACGCCAACACCGTCACAGTCGTGACGGGCACGATCGGCGGCACCTACGTCCAGTTCGGGGCCGACCTCGCCTCGGTGCTCGACGACGGCGACGAGATGCGCGTGCTGCCGATCGTCGGTCGCGGATCGGTGCAGAGCATCGCGGACATCCTTTTCCTCAAGGGGGTCGATCTCGGCATCATGCGCGCCGACACGCTCGATTACCTGGAACGGAAGGGGGCTACACCGGCAACATTCGCGGCCAGTTCGCCTATATCACCAAGCTCTACAATGAGGAGATGCACGTCGTCGCCAAGACGTCGATCAAGAGCCTCGCCGATCTGAACGGCCGGCGCGTCGCCGTCGACCTGCCGAACGGAGGCACGTTCGTCACCGCGATCACGATCTTCGAACGGCTGGGCATCAAGCCGGTCTACGCCTTCATCGAGCAGCGCGTCGCCTACGAAGCTGAAGAGCGGCGAACTCGATGCGGTCGTGGCGGTGCAGGGAAGCCGTCAAGGCCGTAAGCCAGGTCGAGGGAGACAACCTGCACTTCGTCCCGATCCCCTATAGCGAGCCGCTGCAGAGCGATTACCTGCCGTCCGTGCTCAAGGCGGAGGACTATCCGTCGCTGATCCCGCCCGGCGGCCGTGTCGACACCGTCGCGGTGCCTGCGATCCTGGCCGCCTACAACTGGGCGCCGAAGACCGAGCGATACCGCAAGGTCGAGCATTTCGTGAAAATATTCTTCGATCGCCTGAAATCGCTGCAGCAGCCGCCGTTCCATCCGAAGTGGAAGGAAGTGGTGTTGAGTGCGCCCTTGAAGGGATGGACGCGCTTCCCGGCGGCCCAGGAATGGCTCGACAGGAATGCCACGTGTCGGCATTGCCGACACGCGCCAGAGGTTCGAGCAGTTCATGGCTGCGCAGGCCCGTGACACCGGCGGGCAGTGACGAAGCGGCCGGCGAGAGGACGACACGGCGCTGTACCAGCAATTCCTGAAGTGGAAGGAAGAGGCCAGCCGAGGCGCCGACGGCCAGCGCTCAGGGCTGCATTGCCGCCACGCCGGGCGCGTCAAAGACGCGCGATCTCCAGGTACGCACCCCGCGGAAAAAGGCCGCCTTCCATTATGCGGGAAGGCGACCTTTTGAATCGAGCGCAGGCTTCGCGCCTTACGCCTGCGGCGTTCGGGAAGCGGTAGCTCTTGAACTGGTCGCGCAACGCGGTCTTCAGGATCTTGCCGGTCGCGGTGTGGGGAATGCCGTCGACGAAGGCGACGTCGTCGGGCATCCACCATTTGGCGATCTTGCCGTCCATGAATTTCAGGATGTCCTCGCGGCGTCGCTTGCTGGCCGGCCTTGAGCTGGACGATCAGCAAGCGGACGCTCGTCCCATTTGGGATGATAGACGCCGATCACGGCGGCTTCCGCGACCGCGGGGTGGGCGACCGCGAGGTTTTCCAGGTCGATCGACGGAAATCCATTCGCCGCCGGACTTGATGACGTCCTTGGAGCGGTCGGTGATCCGCATATAGCCGTGCTGGTCGATGGTCGCGACGTCGCCGGTGTCGAAATAAGCCTTCGTCGTCGAGGATATTGGTATCGACCCTGAAATAGGCCTTGGCGACCGCGGGGCCGGCCACCTTGAGGCGGCCGAAGGTCTTGCCGTCCCACGGCAGTTCCTTGCCGGCATCGTCGGTGATCTTCATCTCGACGCCGAACGGCGGATAGCCCTGGGTCTGCAGGATGTCGAGCCGCTCCTCGCCGGTGAGTTCGGCAAACGGCGGCTTCAGCGCGGCGAGCGGTGCCGATCGGGCTCATCTCGGTCATGCCCCAGGCGTGGCGCACGCTGAACGCCCATGTCGACGAACGACTTGATCATCGAGCGCGGCATCGCCGAGCCGCCGCACACCACGCATCTTCAGGTGGGGCAGCTTCAGATTGCCGGCTGCCATGTGGTTGAGCAGCATCAGCCACACGGTCGGCACGCCGGCGGTGTGCGTGACCTTCTCGGTGTCGAGCAGTTCGTAGACCGAAGCGCCGTCGAGCTTGGCGCCCGGCATCACGAGCTTGGTGCCCATCGAGGGCGCGGAGAAGGCGATGCCCCAGCTGTTGGCATGGAACAACGGCACCACCGGCAGCATTGTCTCGGCGGCGCTGGTGCCGAGGGCGTCGACATTGTTGGCCATCAGCGCCGTGCAGCACGTTGGAGCGGTGCGAATACAACACGCCTTTCGGATCGCCCGTGGTGCCCGAGGTGTAGCACATCGCGGCCGCGGTATTTTCGTCAAAGTCCTTCCACTTGAACTTGCCGTCGGCTTCCGCGATCCAGTCCTCATAGGCGACCGCGTTCTTCAGCGTGGTCTGCGGCATGTGCGCCTTGTCGGTCAGCACGATGTAGCGTTCGACGCTCGGCAGGCTGGCGGCGATCTTTTCCAGGATCGGCACGAAGGTGATGTCGACCATCACCACGCGGTCCTGCGCGTGGTTGATGATCCAGGCGATCTGGTCGGGGAACAGCCGCGGATTGACGGTGTGGCAGATCGCGCCGATCCCCATGATGCCGTACCAGGCTTCGAGATGGCGCCAGGTATTCCAGGCGATGGTGGCGACGCGGTCACCGAGCTTGATGCCGTCGCGGTCCAGCCGTTGCGATACTTTCAGTGCGCGTGCATGAATTTCGGCGTAATTGGTGCGATGAATGGGACCTTCGACCGACCGCGTGACGACCTCTTGCGTGCCGTGATACTTCGCCGCGTGTTCGATAATCCGATGGCAAAGCAAAGGCCAGTCTTGCATCAATCCGAGCATACGCACTTCCCTCCGATGGTTTGTTCGTTGCCGCACGATCCGCCGACTGTACGGGCGGATCGAGGGTTGGGTTCATGGAATTGACATGAACTTTACCGCGCAGAACGCAAGCCGGAAATGGGCTTATGGCGCCTTTCGCCGCATCGAAGCGGCAATGGTTACCGTTGCCGCGGTGGCGCTCCTGCTTGGCATGCCAGCCGGGCCGGCCGATGGCGGCGAAAGCGTCCCGCCCGGCGCCGTGGGGCGACCTGTTCAGGGATAGCATCGCCACAACGAGCGCGGCAACGGCGCGCCGCGCGGCGGTGCCGCTGCCGAAGCCGCGCCCGGCCGAGGCCCCTTCCGCCGAGCGCGACAAGCCGGACAGAGGAGCAGCAGGCGTCCCGAACGGCAAGCCCGACCAGCAGGCTGCGCCGCACCGCAGCCCACGCCACAGCCGTCGGCCTGCCGGCTGGCGCTGACCGATGCCATCGCGATTGCGCCCAGCATCCCCGACATCAAGGGCGCCGGCGGCTGCGGCGGCGAGGATCTGGTGCGGCTGGAGGCGATCGTGCTGCCGGACAAGCGGCGGGTTTCGGTGAAGCCGGCGGCGATCCTGCGCTGTACCATGGCGTCTGCGCTGGCCGACTGGATCCGCAGCGATATCGCGCCGCTGGCGAGCGCCTCGGCAGCACCATCTCCGATCTCGACAATTTCGACTCGTTCGAGTGCCGCGGCCGCAACCGCATCGTCGGCGCCAAGCTCTCCGAGCACGGCCGCGCCAACGCGCTCGACGTTCGCGCCTTCAAGTTCGCCGACGGCAGCTCGATCTCGCTGACCGACCGCACCGTGCCGCGGGGATTGCGCGAGAGCGTGCTGCATTCCGCCTGCACGCGGTTCTCGACCGTGCTCGGGCCGGGCTCGGACTGGTACCACGAGGACCATATCCATCTCGACCTGATGGAACGGCGCAACAATTACCGGATCTGCCAGTGGGACGTGTGGGACCCGCTGCCGCAGAAAGCGCCGCTATTGCCGGCCGAGCGGCCCGAGGAAGCGCCGCCGCGCGAGGTCGCCGCCAAGCCGGACGCGACGCCAAATCTGGTACGCAAGTCCGATGCGAAGTCCGATGCCGAGCCGGACGCTGAAAAATCCAATGCCGAGAAGCCGGATGAGGCCGAGCCGCCGCGCGAGGAGAAGCCTGCAAAGAAAAAGCGCCGGCAAAACCGGCGCTCTTGATCTTCGACTGCGGTGTAACCGTCGTCGGTTACTGGGGCGTCGTGCCGCTGTTGCCGCCGCCCTGCAGCGCCATCTTGGAATTATACGGCGAGTCGCCCTGCTTGGGCTCGAGCACGACGACGACCGTGCCCTGCTTCACCCGGCTGTAGAGATCGATGACGTCCTCGTTGGTCATGCGGATGCAGCCCGACGAGATCGCATGCGCCGATATATTCCGGCTGGTTGGTGCCGTGGATGCGGAACAGCGTGTCCTTGTTGCCCTGATAGAGATAGAGCGCGCGGGCGCCGAGCGGATTGTCGACGCCGCCGGGCACCGAGGCGGGCAGGCCTTCGATGCGCTTGTGGATATCGGCCGTGGGCGTCCATTTCGGCCATTCGGCCATGTTGCCGATGCGGGCGATGCCGGAGAACGCCAGGGCTTCCTCGCCGACGGTGACGCCATAGCGGATCGCCTTGCCGCCGTCCTGAACCAGATAGAGGTAGTGATTGTCGGAATCGACGACGATGGTGCCGGCCAGTTCCTTGCGGTGATAGTCGACGATGGCGCGGCGGAACGGCTCTGCCGGCGGCACCGCGGCGTAGCGCGCCTTGGCGAGCTGGGCCTTGTCGCTCGGCTTGAGGGTGGCTTCAGGGGCGGCCTGATAGGTGGTTGCCGGCATGCAACCGGACAACGCAAGGCCGACGGCGAGCAACCCCAGGATTACTTTCAGCGACGACATGGCACGCTTCAATCGAAAATCTTGCGTTCGCAGCAACAATCTTGCGCCCCAAACGCGACGATTCCATTAATCCCATTATCCGCAAAAACCGGCACTTATGCCAGCGTTTGCACGCCCGTTTCGCGCTGCGGAAGCGCGGCTGTGGCTTTTATGCCGCAAATTTTGCGACTTCCGGTTGATTTCTGGGCACGCGGGGTGCGCCGAGGCCGAAGCGTGGCCGCGCGGGCGCCGCCATCACCGCCACAAATATGGATCGGCGGTTAATGCGCGGGTCATGAAGCGCTTGCCAGAATCGGGTTTAGTGCCGCTGGCTGCTCATAGCGTTTTCAAGCGAAGTAGGTACCGGTTCGCGCCAGGAAGACGCGTCAAGACGAGAGACTGCCGCCCTGTTCCGGAGTTGCCCATGTTTTCGGTGTTTGTTCCCTCCGAATCCGCCCTGAAGAAGCTCCCGGCCGTGGATCCGGCGCTATTGCCGGACAATGCGGTCTGGATCGACCTGTTGAACCCGACGATGGAGGAGGACCGCGCGGTCGAGCGGCTGGCCGGGATCGCGGTGCCGACCCGGGAAGACATGCAGGAGATCGAGATCTCCAGCCGGCTCTATATCGAGAACGGCGCCCGCTACATGACCGCGACGCTGATGTGCCAGTCCGACACCGACATGCCGAAAACGACGGCCGTCACCTTCATCCTGGCCGGTCACCGCCTGGTCACGGTGCGCTACGACGAGCCGAAGCCGTTTGCCCTGGTCGAGCACAAGCTGGCGCGCTCATGCATGCCGGGCATATCGGGTGAAATGGTGCTGATGGAACTGCTGGACGCGGTGATCGACCGCTGCGCCGACATTCTGGAGCGCGCCGGCGCCGAGGTCGATCAGGTCTCCCACGACATCTTCGAACCCGAAAGCGAGCGCCACGGCCAGGCCAAGCGATATTCCCAGATCCTGATCGCGATCGGGCGCAAGGGGGATTTGACCTCCAAGGTCCGCGAGAGTCTGGTCTCGATCGGCCGCGTCGTCACCTTCCTGTCGGCGGTGGTGGAAGGCGCCAAATGGTCCAAGGACATGCGCGAGCAGCTCAAGACCATGCAGCGCGACGTCGTCTCGCTGACCGACCATTCGTCCTATCTCTCCAACAAGATCACCTTCACGCTCGACGCCATGCTCGGCGTCGTCAATCTCGAGCAGAACAACATCATCAAGCTGTTCTCGGTGATGGCCGTCGTCCTGATGCCGCCGACGCTGATCGCCTCGATCTACGGCATGAACTTCAAGGCGATGCCGGAACTCGAATGGGCGCACGGCTATCCGATGGCGCTCGATCATGATGCTCATGGCAGCCGTGCTGCCGTACTTTCTCTTCAAGTGGAAGAAGTGGCTGTAAGACAGCGGTTCCGTGTGGTGCCCGACGTGCGAAGAAGCGCTCAACCTCCACCGCTAAAATTTGAGCGGTGCGCTGAACGAATGATCGAAACTTGTCTGCGATAACGTGTATCTCAGGCCGCGAGGATCCCATGGTTGAGAAACTCATAATGTCGCCACGCAACGTCATCGATCTTGCGCGCTATCAGCAGGGCCGCAGTCGTTGGCAAGGCGCAGGCGTTCTCGACGCGGCTTTGCCGGCACTGCGGTGCAGTGCTGGCGGACGGCGAGAACGAGGACGAGTGTTCGAGCACGTTCAATCTCGATGCGGCGTCTACTCTGCGCACGGCGCAACGAAAGTTTTACGCGGAGTGAACGGCAGGCGATGACGTCGTCGTAGGGTGGGCAAGGCGCACTTGCGCCGTGCCCACCTATGTCTTCCGCTGAAAGAAATGGTGGGCACGCTTCGCTTTGCCCACCCTACGAGATCCACGTCACGTCCTACACGTGCTGGCCGCCGTTGATGTGGATCTCGGCGCCGTTCACGTAGCGAACTGGTTTCCGTGCACAGCACATAGATGATCTTGGCGACCTCGTCCGGCGTGCCGAGCCGGTGCATCGGGATCTGCTGCTCGACGATCTTCTCGGTGCCCGGCGACAGGATCGCGGTGTCGATCTCGCCCGGCGCGATCGAGTTGACGCGGACGCCGACGCGGCCGAAATCGGACGCCATTTCGCGTGTCAGTGAAGCAAGCGCCGCCTTCGAGGTCGCATAGGCGACGCCGGCGAACGGGTGCACGCGCGAGCCCGCGATCGAGGTGACGTTCACCACCGCGCCCTTGGCGTGCTTCAGTTCCTCGATCAGGCCGCGCGCCATCATGATCGGCGCGAAGAAGTTGACGCGAAACACATGGCTCCAGGTGTCGATGTCGGTGTCCATGGTGCCGAGCCGGCCGCCGCCCGCGCGCCTTCGGCGAGATCGCGGCGTTGTTGACCAGCGCATGCAGTTCGTCGTTCTCCAGCCGCCTGCGGATCTCGGAGATCGCGCGCGTGGTGTCGGCGTGATCGGCGAGGTCGACCTCGATGTGATCCTCCGGTCCGGCGCCCCACGGGCAAACTTCCGGAAAGGCATGCCGCGAGCAGGTGATGACGCGCCAGCCGGCCGAGGAGAAGCGGATCGCGGTGGCATGGCCGATGCCGCGGCTGGCACCGGTCAAGAGCAGCGTGCGCCGCGGCGCGTTGGATGAAGAGGGCATGCAGGTCTTTCAGCTTTGAATAGCGTCTAGGCTCGTGGCATCAGGGATAGAGCCGCACCTTGCTCCAGGCCTGTGCCGGCGCATCGCGGCGGAATTCGATGCGGTCGTGCAGGCGGAACGGGCGGTCGTGCCAGAATTCGAAACGTGCGGGGTGGATGCGCCAGCCGCTCCACCCCTGCGGGCGCGGCACTTCGCCGATCACGTGTTTGGCGGCGACCATGCGCGATCGCCTGCTCGAAGGCAAAGCGGCTCTCCAGCGGCTGCGACTGCTTGCTGGCCCAGGCGCCGATCTGCGCCTGCTTCGGCCGGCGTGGCGAAATAGGCGTCGGCTTCCTCATCCGTCACCGGCGACACGTTGCCGCGGATGCGGACCTGACGGCGCAGCGACTTCCAGTGAAATAGTAAAGCCGCCTTAGGATTTGCGGCGAGTTCGCGGCCCTTCTGGCTGGCGATGTGGCTGTAGAACACGAAACCATCCGCATCATAGCCCTTCATCAGCACCATCCGGACATCCGGCAGCCCGTCAGCGTCGACGGTCGCCAGCGCCATCGCGTTGGGATCGTTCGGCTCGGACTTCACGGCTTCCGCAAACCATTCGGCGAACAGCGCAAACGGTTCCTCGGCCGCGGTAAAATCACCCGATGTTAACGGTGCCGGGTGTTTGATGGAGGTCGTGTCCGTCATGGCAGGAGTCCCAGTTGCGTACCCTCGCGTCCCAGAGCGCGTTGCAGCCCCGGTACGGGCTCGCCCTATATAGGGCATGGGGACGCGTTGGCCTATCGGCGATCGGGCCGAGCGGCGCTGTGATGACGCTTGATTTTGATCGGTCTCAGCTCGGGCGGCTGCAGCCTGTCGCGCCCGGACGCCTATGCCAAGATGGACGCCGCCGACGTCACGGGTTCGCTGGCCAAGCAGCAGGGCACCCGCCGGCGCCGACCGAGAGCGATCTCGCCTTTGCCCGCACCGCCGCCTCCGACGTGCTGACCAAGGGCGACAAGGATTCCAGCCAGCCCTGGGAAAACCCGGAGACCGGCGCGCGCGGCTCGGTGACGCCGCTGTCCCAGGCCTATTCTGCCGAAGACGGGCGCACCTGCCGGGATTTCCTCGCGAGCTACGTCAACGGCCGCGCGGAAAGCTGGCTGCAGGGCGCTGCCTGCAAGGCCAGCCATGGTCGATGGGAAATCCACACGATCAAGCCCTGGACGCGGGGATAAGGCTGCAAAGCGTTTTCGAGTGAAGTGGCAGCGTTTCGCGCTAAGAAAACGCGTCAAATAAGGATTAGAAGAGCTGGTTTCTTGAGAACCTGGTCTTCGAGGTAGTTGCAAAAATGCAACTGGCTCCCCAGATGAAGCCAAAGCGGGCGAATTGCCCTAAGCTTCAGTAAACCGAATTCCCGTGAAGGAGACCTGACGGATGCGCGACCCCTATGAGGTCTTGGGGTGCCGCGGGGCGCCAGCGCTGCGGCGATCAAGAAGTGCCTATCGCAAGCTCGCCAAGAAGCATCACCCCGACAGCAACAAGAACGATCCGAAGGCGGCGGAACGTTTTTCCGAGATCAATTCGGCCAACGAGATCATCGGCGACGAGGACAAGCGCAAGCAGTTCGACCGCGGCGAGATCGACGCCGAGGGCAAGCCGCGCTTTCAGGGCTTTCCCGGCGGCGACCCGCGCGGTCGCGCCGGTGGAGCTGGTGGCTTCGAGTCCCACAGCTTCCGCACCGGTGGCGGTCCTGGCGGCGCTGGAGGGGCGGGCTTTGAGGATATCCTCAACAGCATGTTCGGTGGCACGGCGAGGGGTGGACGTCCGGGCGGCGGCCGGACCTTTGAATTCAATACCGGCGGGATCGGCCTCGATCTCGATCTGAACGTCGCGATGACGGTGTCGCTGGAGGAGTCGGTCAAGGGCGGGGAAAAGCGCGTCCGCCTGCCGACCGGCAAGGAGCTCAACGTCAGGATCCTGGCAGGCGTCACTGCGGGCCAGCAGATCCGGCTGAAGGGCCAGGGCGAAACCGCGCCGGGCCACCCACCGGGCGATCTCCTGATCACCGTCAGCATCGCGCCGCATCCGTTCTTCAAGGTCGACGGCAGCGATCTGCGCATCGATCTGCCGATCACGCTGTATGAAGCGGTGCTGGGCGGCAAGGTTCGGGTCCCGACGCTCGGCAGCGCGGTGGAGCTTTCGATTCCGAAAAATACCTCCAGCGGCCGCACCTTCCGCCTCAAGGGCAAGGGTATGCCCAAGGCGGGGGAACCGGGGACCTGTTCGTCTCCACCCGAATTATTCTGCCCGACGGGAACGATGCCGAGCTTGAGGCATTGATGGAAAAGTGGCGCGACGGGCACCCTATAACCCGCGCAGCGATTTCGGCTGAGTCGAGTGATGATTCGGCCGCGATCTGCGGCACGCAAACACGTGTCTGACAGTACGGGGCTTGGCAGGATTTTTCCCAGAAGATCGGTCTAATTCCTGGAAAACAAAGGGTTTCCTGGAAAAAGGGGCGGCCTCGAAAGGGGGACCAGCGCGGTACCAAACCCCGATCGAGGCCGCTTGCGCCGATCGGCGGATCGAACGCTACTCATTTTCGCGTGATCACCCGGTGCTTTAATGAGACGCGCTGGTGTTTTGATTCCAGATTTTCGATGTCAGAATTGGGACAAGCGGCCTGAAGTCGTCTGGAGCCCCGCTCCGATGCAATCGGAACGGGGCTCTGGATTCTTATTCTGACGGGTTTTCTTGACGCGAACCGGTCTCCACCCCGGATCAAGTCCGGGGCAGGCTTTCGCTGGAAAACGCTCTACCCGCCCTTCTTCTCCATCTGATCGTAGATCGCCTGGGCGATCTGGGTCAGCCGCCCCGGTCGGCGCCGGTAGACACCACGGCATAGACGACGCCGTCATCGGCCCAGAACAGCGTGCTTTCATTGCCTTCCGCCGCGAGATCGCATCTGGGTCGCCTCGGCGTCCGATTTGGCGGTGTAGATCGTGAAGCGTTCGCCGGAGGCGCTCTCATACATCATGAAGGATGCCGGACCTGCGGAACTCGGCAACAGCCGCCCGCCGACCAGCTTCAACCCGGCTCCCGCCAGTTCCGGCGCGCGGACGACCCAGCCGCAGCGCTTGGTCAGCCATTGCTGCAGATGGCTGCGTTCGTTGCCTGGCACCTCGACGGGATGGCGTACTTCCACCACGTAAAGCCGGTGCGCTTCGATCGCGTGCACCGTCAGATTTTGGAAGGGGGAGGGCCCTGCCGTCGCGCCGCGCGCGAGCCAGCCGACGCTGCCGCCTATGATGAACGCCGCCAGCGTGGCCGCGATCGCGCCGTAGACCCATTTGCGCGGCTGTCGCACCAGCTGCTCGATCTCGAGCCGCTTCGGCACCGCCTCGTCGGCAACAGGAATCGTACCTCGCATGCAGCGCTTCCGCCATCGCGCGCCACGACTGCACCCGCGCAGCATCGTCGGGATGCGAGGTGAGCCACGTCTCGACGTCGCCGCGGCGTTCCGCCGGCAGCTCGTTGTCGACGTAAGCATGCAGCTCGTCTTCGGTGACGGGAATGTTGGGATCGGTCATTGTCGTCGTCTCTGTCCATTCCTGGTCTGTCTGTGCATCACGCCTGCCACTCGCATCTTCATTTCACCCGCCGCAGCGCCGTGCGTTCGCCCTCGAGCGAAGCTTTGACATGCGCGCGTGCGCGGGCAAGCCGGACATTACGGTGCCGATCGGCACGCCCTGGATGTCGGCGACTTCGCGGTAGCTCAGTCCTTCCAGCATCACGAGCAGCAGCACCGAGCGCTGTTCTTCCACCAGCGTTGCAAGCGCGCGGGCGATGTCGCGGCCCTCCGCCTCGGTGCCGCTGGCGTCCGGGTTGTTGTCGAGCAGCGGCATGAATTGCGGCCGCCGCGCCAGCGACCGCCGCCGGTTCTTGTTCAAATTGGTCAGGATCGTATAGAGCCAGCTCCTGACGTCGCCGCCGAGAAATAGCCGTTCCGAACGCAACGCGCGCACCAGCGTATCCTGCACCAGATCGTCGGCGATGTCGGCATCGCGCGCAGGGCGCGCGCGTAGCGACGGAGCGCCGGTATCATGGCTTCGACACTTTGACGAAACGCGGTCATCGGCACCAGATTGCAAAGCAGGTTATCCGGCGCGAACGCCTTACCCAACATAACACCCAATTAGACGTGTCTATTCCAGCCATTGAGGCCTACCCGAAACAGCGTTAATCCGGAAGCCGATTTAGGCTCGACCGCGCTGGAGTGCTGGTGTACCTCAAGCCTTGATGGAAGCTCGATTGGAAACCGAGATGTCGCAAAATCAGGCCTGATGCAGGGCAAGCGCGGGGTGATCCTCGGCGTCGCCAACAACCGCTCGATTGCCTGGGACATCGCCAAGGCATGAAGCGCCTGACGCACCCGACATCTCGCTCTCCAATCCGGTAGCCAGGGAATAGCCTGATAGTCCGATGCCCGCGCCCGTGATCTACTACATCCGCCATGGCGAGACGTCGTGGAATGCGGAAGGCAGGCTGCAGGGCACGCAGGACGTCCCGCTGAACGATCTCGGCCGCAGGCAGGCGGCCCATGCCGGCAATGTCCTCGCCAATCTCCTCAAGCGCGATGGCCGCGACAAGTCTTCGCTGCCGTTCATCGCAAGCCCGCTTCAGCGGGCGCGGGCCACGATGGAATTGGTGCGCGGCGCCTTGAAGCTGCCGCCGGAAAAATATGCGCTCGACGATCGCCTGCGCGAGATCGGCTACGGCGTTTGGGAAGGCTCGACGCTGGCCGAGATGCAGGCCGCTGATCCCGTGCTCTATGCCCGGCGGCTGACGGCGAAATGGACGATGGCCCCGGAAGGCGGCGAGACCTACGCGGAAGTGCAGGACCGGATGCGCGACTGGTACGATTCGGTTGATGTGCGACACCGTCGCCGTAGCCCATGGCGGCACGGCGCGGGCGCTGATGGTGGCGCTCGGCATCGAGACGCCGAAGAGCGCCGCCGACCTTTTGATCGAGCAGGGCGCGGTCTACGTGTTCCGCGACGGCGGTTTGCGGAAGTATAGTTAAGGACGGTTCGTCATTCCGGGGCGATGCGAAGCATCGAACTAGTGCGCCCTTGCGCACCGGAATCTCGAGATCCGGGTTCGCTTCGCGCCCCGGAATGACGGTCTGGCCGTTTGACCGGCGTGCTCCCTCGCGTTACCACAAGTCAGAATTGACTTATTTTGGCGAGCAGACGCAGCACCATGTCCCACAACACCTTCGGCCACATGTTCCGGGTCACGACCTTCGGCGAAAGCCACGGGATCGCGATCGGCTGCGTGGTCGACGGCTGCCCGCCGCTGATCCCGCTGACCAATGAGGACATCCAGCACGATCTGGATCGCCGCCGTCCGGGACAATCGCGCTTCACCACCCAGCGCCAGGAGCCGGATGCGGTCAAGATACTGTCCGGCGTGATGGCCCATCCGGAGACCGGCGTTCAGGTGACGACGGGAACGCCGATCGCGCTATTGATCGAGAACACCGATCAGCGCTCCAAGGACTATTCCGAGATCAAGGACAAGTTTCGTCCCGGCCACGCCGACTTCACCTATGAGGCCAAATACGGCCTGCGCGATTATCGCGGCGGCGGGCGGTCGTCGGCGCGCGAGACCGCTACGCGCGTCGCGGCCGGCGCCATCGCGCGCAAAATTCTGCCCTGATGTGAAGGTGCGAGGTGCGCTGGTGCAGATGGGCCCGCACCAAGATCGACCGCGACAAGTGGGACTGGGACGAGATCGCGCGCAATCCGTTCAATTGCCCGGACAAGGACAAGGCCGCGTTCTTCGAGCAATATCTCGACGGCATCCGCAAGAGCGGCTCCTCGATCGGCGCCGTGATCGAAGTGGTGGCTGAAGGCGTGCCGGCGGGGTGGGGCGCGCCGATCTATGCCAAGCTCGGACGGCGAGCTGGCGGCGGCGATGATGAGCATCAATGCGGTGAAGGGCGTCGAGATCGGCGCCGGCTTTGGCGCCGCCGAATTGTCGGGCGAGGAAAACGCCGACGAGATGCGCACCGGCAATAACGGCACGCGCTTCCTGTCCAATAATGCCGGCGGCGTGCTCGGCGGCATCTCGACCGGCCAGCCGGTGGTGGTGCGCTTTGCGGTGAAGCCGACCTCGTCGATCCTGTCCCCGCGCAAGACCGTGGATCGCGCGGGCGCCGACACCGACATCATGACCAAGGGCCGCCACGACCCCTGCGTCGGCATCCGTGCCGTGCCGGTGGGCGAGGCCATGATGGCCTGCGTGCTGGCGGACCACTTCCTGCGCCATCGCGGGCAGGTCGGCTAAAGAGTTCGGCTGACGGCCGAAATCGTTCAACGTCAAGCGTTTGTCTCGCCTTGACGCGCGCCGAACTTGCGCGGCAAATACCGGCGTCATGGATGCATCGAAGCTGCAAGAGTTGACCGACTGGCTGATCGACGGCGGGAGATCCGCGACCAGCCCGAGCCGGTTCATGGCCGAAATGCTGCGAACGGATGGTTGCGGCAGGCCTGCCGCTCTGGCGCGTCGGCGTCTTCGTCCGCACTCTGCATCCCGAGATTTACGGCCGCAATTTCATCTGGAAGCCGGGCGCCGAGGTCGAGCTGGGCACGGTCGATTACAATATCCTGCAATCGCCGGATTTTCACACCAGCCCGCTGATCATCGTGTTCCAGCAGGGGCTGGAGGTTCGGGCACGCGTCGACGATCCCCGGAGCAAGCGCTTCCCGATCATCGATGAACTGCGCGCCGAGGGCGTCACGGATTATGTCGCGCTGCCGCTGCCCTTCGTCGGCGGCACGGTCAACGGATCGAGCTGGACCACCAAACAGCCGGGCGGTTTCACGGACGAACAGTTGGCGGCGCTGCGGAGCCTCGTGAAGCCGCTGGCGCGGGTGGTCGAGATCATCAGTTTGAACCGCATGGCCGCGAGCCTGCTCGACACCTATGTCGGCAACAGCGCCGGCGAGCGGATCATGGGCGGCCAGATCAGGCGCGGCCATACCGAGACGATGAATGCCGCGATCTGGCTGTCGGATCTGCGCGGCTTCACGGCGCTGTCGGACCGGCTGCCGGCAGAGACCGTCGTGGACATTCTGAACCATTATTTCGACTGCCAGGTCGCCGCGATCAGAACGCATGGCGGCGACGTGCTGAAATACATGGGCGACGGGCTGCTCGCGGTGTTTCCGATCGATGAATATGTCGGCGACGAACAGCAGGTCTGCTCGAATGTGCTGGAAGCCGCCCATGAGTCGCGCGCCAGCGTCGCCGACATGCAGTATCCCGGTCGGCGACGCCGTCGAACGGTTTCGCTTCGGCGTAGCGCCTGCATGTCGGGCGGATTCTTCTACGGCAATATCGGCGGCGGCAACCGGCTCGACTTCACATGCATCGGCCCTGCGGTGAACCTCGCGGCACGGCTGGAAAAGATCGCCAGCCAGACTCGGCACGCACCGTCGTGGCCTCGGAGGGATTTGCCGGCATCTGCCGGGGCGGCTGGAGCGATCTCGGCGAGTTTCCGGTCGCCGGGTTCTCAAAGGCCGCGCGTCTACGGCCTGCCCGACGAAAAATCAGCGGCCTAACCCGTAGCCCGGATGCAGCGAAGCGAAATCCGGGATCTCGTGCCGCGGCCTGAGGTGTCCCGGATTTCGCTGCGCTCCATCCGGGCCACAGGCTGGACTACTCTTCCGGCTCGGTCGTGAACAGCAGCGGATAGCCCTTGGCGCGGCCGGCGTCGGTGGCGCGCGTCGCCTTGGTCTCGGCGACGTCCTTGGTGAACACGGCGACCACGCAGACGCCGCGGCCGGTGCGCCGTGATCATCACCTTGTGGGCCTGGTCCTCGGTCATGCGGAATTCGGCCTTCAGCACCGTGACGACGAATTCGCGCGGCGTGTAATCGTCATTGATCAGGATGACCTTGTGCAGGCGCGGCCGCTCGGTCTTGGTTTTGACCTTGGTCTTTGGCGTGACGACGGGATCGGCCATTTCTAGTCAAGTCCGGCAAGCGAGCGAATGACGCGGGCCCGCCGCGCTCAGTTGGCGCGGCAGTCCGCCAGACGCCGCGCCATGGTCTGATCGCCGCGGCTGACGGCCGTCTCGATCAGTTTACAGGCTCGGGCCGGTCCTGAAACTGGGCGTTTGCCGACAGTTTCAGCTCGATCAGGGCGGCCATTGCGCCGGGTTCATCGAGTTCCGCGGCTTCTACGGCATCGTAGAGCACGCCCTTGGCGCCGTTAACCCGCACTTCGGGAAATTCCGCGAGCAACCGCAAGGACCTGCATGCGTGCGTCGAGGGAAGCGACAACGCAACGACCACGCCAAAGGCGAGCAGGCCGGACGACATAAAGGACCGTGCGCATCAACGGCGGCAGGTTGTCATTTGCGGGAAGTTTTGGGGGCGTAACCATGATCGTGCCAATGCGGCCCTTCTTGGCCGGTCGCATCGCATCTGTCGCGCCGGGCGCGCCAATCGTTCATTCGGAGCCGGATACCGGACAGGTTCATCGCGGCGCGGAGCTGACCACGCAGCCCGGCTGTGGACGAAGCGCCTGATCCTAACCCGAATGTGAAGGACAAATGATTTCAGCGCTTTGCGTCGGCCAGTTTGCATGTCACCATCGCTGTCGTTCGACGGGAGGGCCGCAATGCGCTGGTATGTCTCGATCGGGGTCGTGCTTGTCGCCGGGCGTACTCGCCGGCGGCGATGTGGCGAGTTTTGCCGCGCCGAACCCCACGAACCGGCCGGGCCACCAGCCGACCCCGCCAGCCGTCAACTGGCCGACAAGGAAGCCAATCCGACCGTCGACGTCGAACTCGTCCTCGCCGTCGACGTCTCCTATTCGATGGACATGGATGAACTCGCGCTGCAGCGGGAGGGCTATGCGCAGGCGATCGTCTCCAAGGAATTCCTGCAGGCGCTGAAGAGCGGCCCGAACGGCAGGATCTCGATCACCTATTTCGAATGGGCGGCATCCACCGACCAGAAGATCATCATCCCCTGGCGCGTGATCGATGGGCCCGAGACGGCAGACGCCGTCGCCAATGAAATCATGAAGACGCCGATCCGCCGCGCGTCGCGCACCTCGATTTCGGGTGCGATCAACTTCGCCATGCCGCTGTTCGACGAGAACCCGCACCGCGGCCTGCGGCGGGTGATCGATATTTCCGGCGATGGCCCGAACAACAACGGCGCACCGGTCGTCATCGCGCGCGATGCCGCGGTGGAAAAGGGCGTCGTCATCAACGGCCTGCCGATCATGGTGAAGGAGCCGTCTTACTCCACCATGGATATCGACAATCTCGATTTCTACTACGAGGATTGCGTCATCGGCGGCCCCGGCTCGTTCGTCGTCACGATCAAGGACCGCGACAAGTTCAAGGAAGCGATCCGCACCAAGCTGCTGCTCGAGGTCGCCGGCCGTACCCCGGAGCGCCCGGTCGGTGCCGGCCGCCGGCCGGGAGGCGCGCGTCAATTGCATGATCGGCGAGAAGATCTGGCAGGACAGGTGGGGAAGGTGATGATTTCGGGGACGTGTAGGGTGGGCAAAGGCGCGCTGGCGCCGTGCCCACCATTCTAGCTCGAGCAAGGATTGGTGGGCGCGCTTCGCTTTGCCCACCCTACGAAGCTTGCCCAAACCGCTCACCGCCTGAACCTTGCCACCAGCTCCACATGCGGCGTGTGGCGGAACTGGTCGACCGGGCGTGACGCCGTCGATCTTGTAGCCGCCGTCGATCAAAATCTTCGCATCGCGCGCGAACGTCGTGACGTTGCACGACACCGCAACCACCGTCGGAATCTTGCTGGCCGCAAGCTGCGTCACCTGCGCCTGCGCGCCCTGCCGCGGCGGGTCGAACACGACCGTATCGTAGTCGCGCAATTCCTGCGGCATCAGCGGGCGGCGGAACAGGTCGCGCGGCTCGGCCTTGACCGGCTTCAGTCCTGAGGTCGAAGTCGCGGCCTTCTGCAAGGCTGCGACCGCGCCGGCGTCGCTGTCGAAGGCGGCGATACGCGACTTCGCCGCAAGCCGCAGCGCGAAGGGACCGACGCCGCAGAACAGATCGGCGATATGTTTGCCGCGCTTGCAATGCTCGGATACCAGCGCGGCCAGCGTTTCCTCGCCCGCCACCGTTGCCTGCAGGAACGAGCCGGGCGGCAGCGCCACCTGCGCGGCGCCGATCGAAATCACCGGCGGCGTTCGCATCAGCACCAGTTCGCCGTGGCGCGTCAGCCGCGCCAGCCGATGTTGTTCGGCGATGCGCGACAGCCTGGTGATCAAGGCGGTCGAGAGCGGGCCGGAGCCGCGCACATCGACATCTAGCCCGCTATTGGTCGCGGTGATCTGGATGTCGAGCGGCTTGCCGATCGAAATCAGCGGCTCGGCGATGGCCCAGGCCGCCTCGATCGCGCCGTTCAGACCCGGGTCGAGGATCGGGCAGCGGTCGATCGGGATGATGTCGTGCGAACCTGCCGCCGCATAGCCGACCTTGAGCACGTCGTGCGTTCCCATCCGCCCGTGCAGGGTGATGCGCCGGCGGCCCGCGCCATGGGCATCGACCAGCGGCGCGACGTCGCAATCGATTCCCGCCTGCGCCAGCGTCGTCACCACGAGCTCGCGCTTCCAGGCGCGATAGGGATCGGCGTCCCAGTGCTGGATCGCGCAGCCGCCGCAGACGCCGAAATGCGGACAGAACGGCGCGATCCGCTCCAGGCTTGCGGCCTCGACCTTGAGCAATCGCCGGCGGTCGGGATGGTGGCCGGGAACCGGCACCGACTTCGACCGTTTCGCCGCCCAGCGTGTACGGCACGTAGATGTTGCCGCCGCCTGCGATGGCGACGCCGTCGCCGTGATGGCCGACATGGTCGATGACGAGGCGCTCGCTGTCAGCCACGGCGCGCGCCCATGAAGAATTCGATATTGCCGTCGCCGCCGGTGATCGGCGACGGAAACACCTGGATATCGGTGCAGCCGAGCGAGGCGGCGAACGCCGAGATGTCGTCGCAGATTTCCTGATGCACCATCGCGTTGCGGATGATGCCGTGCTTGGAGTGCTTTCCGCTCCGCCTCGAATTGCGGCTTGATCAGCGCCAGCAGATGCATCGGCGCGGCTGCCAGCGACAGCGCCACCGGCAGCACCGCCTTCAGCGAAATGAAGCTGACGTCGATGACGACGATATCGGGCCGCGCGGGCAGCCGCTTGCCCTCGAACTTGCGGATATCGGTTTCTTCCATCGACACGATCTTGGGGTGATCGCGCAGCGAGGGATGCAACTGGCCGCGCCCGACATCGATGGCGAAGACGAGGCTCGCGCCGTTTCGCCAGCAGCACCTCGGTGAAGCCGCCGGTGGAGGCGCCGACGTCGAGGCAGACATGGTCCTCGATCTCGATCGGATACTGCTCCAGCGCGCCGGCGAGCTTGACGCCGCCGCGCGAGACGTAGGGTGCGCGGGCTGCGCGGACAATTCGGCATTGGCGGCGATCATCTCCGACGCTTTCAGCACCGGCCTGCCGTCGGCGGTCACGCCGCCGGCGTCGATCGCCGCGCGGGCGCGGGCGCGGCTTTCGAACAGGCCGCGCTCGACCAGCAGCACGTCCACGCGCTTGCGGCAGAAGTCTCGCTGTCGTTCCTGTCAGCCAATGTCAGTCCGATTGCGTCAGCTCGATTTGCCGGTGGCGCGATCCGCCGCGAGCGCGACGCAGGCCTCGAACGAGGTGAGATCGTGCCAGATATCGGCAGGCCGCTGCCGCGGCGTCACCAGTCTGGCACCATGCAGATCGAGCGTGTGGATCATCATGAGATTGTCGGGCAGGCCGAAATCTTCCACCGTCAGCCCGTCGCCGTCGATCAGATGGCCGTCGGCGGATTTCGTCACGTCATAAGATCGCGCTACGCGCTCGGCATAGACGGCGGGATCGTTGCTGTAGGCGAGACAGAACTTGCCGCGGCCGGCCATGTAGCCGAGTTCATAGACGGTGCCGGCGTCGGCACTGGGGCCGCGAAACGGCGTCAAGGTTGGCGATGATCGCGTCCGCCGCGTCCATCATCGCCTCATTGCCCTTGAAGATCGTGAGCGAGGCGTCGGCGGCCGAGAGATCGACCGCGTTGTCGAGCGGATAGAGGCCGCTCAGCGCCATGGCGGGCGCAGATCGCGGCCTTGCGGCGCCCGATCTCGATGGCATCCGGCAGGAACACATCGGGACCTGCCAGATAGATCTTCATGGGATTACCGGCGATAATCGTCATGCGCACCGGCGGATGCGTCCTTCCCGCTTGCGCGAGACTGGGTAGGCGCCCCGCGATCGCATGGTCGGGAGCAGCGTTTCGCACAACGCCAGCGTCGTACCTCAGGCGAGCTTGACCGTCTCGGTCTTGTAGTCCTTGCCGAGCGCATCGAACACCTTGGCGACGATGCCCTTGGCGTCGAGGCCGGCGTGGGCATACATCGCGGTCGGCGAGTCGTGGTCGATGAACTCGTCGGGCAGGATCATCGCGCGCATCCGCAAACCGCCGTCGAGCATGCCGTGGTCGGACAGCGTCTGCATCACGTGCGAGCCGAAGCCGCCGATCGAGCCTTCCTCGATGGTGAGCAGCACCTCGTGGTCGCGCGCCAGCTTCAGCACCAGATCGACGTCGAGCGGCTTCATGAAGCGCGCGTCGGCGATGGTGGTGGAGAGGCCGTGGGCGGCGAGTTCGTCGGCGGCCTTTTCGCATTCGGCCATGCGGGTGCCGAACGAGAGCAGGGCGATCTTGCTGCCCTGGCGGACGATGCGGCCCTTGCCGATCTCGAGGGGAATGCCGACCTCGGGCATTTCGACGCCGCGGCCTTCGCCGCGCGGATAGCGCAGCGCGCTCGGACGGTCGTTGATCGCGACTTGCGTCGCGACCATGTGCACCAGTTCGGCCTCGTCGGACGCCGCCATGATGACGAAGTTCGGCAGGCAGCCGAGATAGGCGTTGTCGAACGAGCCGGCATGGGTCGCGCCGTCGGCGCCGACCAGGCCGGCGCGGTCGATCGCAAAGCGAACCGGCAGGCTCTGGATCGCGACGTCGTGGACCACCTGGTCGTAGCCGCGCTGCAGGAAGGTCGAGTAGATCGCGCAGAACGGCTTGTAGCCTTCGGTGGCGAGGCCCGCGGCGAAGGTCACCGCATGCTGCTCGGCGATGCCGACGTCGAAGGTGCGGTCGGGGAACGCCTTGTTGAAGATGTCGACGCCGGTGCCGGACGGCATCGCCGCGGTGATGGCGACGATCTTGTCGTCCTTCTCGGCTTCCTTGACGAGGCTCTGCGCCGAACACGTTCTGGTAGGCCGGCGCGTTCGGCTTTGCCTTGGCCTGCGCGCCGGTGGCGACGTCGAACTTGACCACCGCGTGATACTTGTCGGCGGAGGCTTCCGCCGGGCCGTAGCCCTTGCCCTTCTGCGTCACGACGTGGACCAGGATCGGGCCGGTTTCCATGTCGCGGACGTTCTTCAGAACCGGCAGCAGATGGTCGAGGTTGTGGCCGTCGATCGGGCCGACGTAATAGAAGCCGAGCTCCTCGAACAGCGTGCCGCCGTCCATCATGAAGCCGCGGGAATATTCCTCGACGCGGTTGGCGCGGTTGGCGAGGATCTTCGGCAGACGCTTGTTGATCTGTTTGGCCGCCTCGCGCAGCGTGCGGTAGGTCTTGCCGGAGTAGAGCCGGGACAGATACGCGCTCATCGCGCCGACCGGCGGCGCAATCGACATGTCGTTGTCGTTGAGGATCACGATCAGGCGCGAGTTCATCGCGCCCGCATTGTTCATCGCCTCATAGGCCATGCCGGCCGACATCGAGCCGTCGCCGATCACGGCGATGACGTTGTTCTTGCCGCCGGAGAGGTCGCGCGCCACCGCCATGCCGAGGCCGGCGGAAATCGAGGTCGAGGAATGCGCGGCGCCGAACGGATCGTAGTCGCTCTCGGTGCGCTTGGTGAAGCCGGACAGGCCGCCGCCGGTGCGCAGCGTGCGGATGCGGTCGCGGCGGCCGGTCAGGATCTTGTGCGGGTAGGCCTGATGGCCGACGTCCCAGATCAGGCGGTCGCGCGGCGTGTCGAAGATGTAGTGGATCGCGGTGGTCAGTTCGACGACGCCGAGGCCGGCGCCGAAGTGGCCGCCGGTCACCGACACGGCGTCGATGGTTTCCTGGCGGAGTTCGTCGGCGACCTGCCGCACCTGCTCGATCTTGAGCTTGCGAAGATCGTCGGGCGTGCGGATGGTGTCGAGAAGCGGCGTTTTACTAAATGTGGTCACAGCGATATTCCAATTTTTGCAGGTCGGGGCGAATAGCCCGACGCGAGATGGGTAGCGCGTTAACCGCGCAGTGAAAATCCAGACGCCGGGTGCCACCTCGGCAGGCCGGTACCTGATTTGAAAGCCTAGATGCAGTCCGGATCAAACCATGTGATATGCATCACGTTGGTAGCTTCAACCCTTCCCGGTCAGTTTCTTTAGCTATTTGAAGTGCTTACGGCCGTCGAAATCAGCGGCAGGCCGCTCTCCACAGCCCATAGAACCGCAACCTTTACACCAAAGCGACCGCCAAAGCCAACCCGGCTGAGCCGATCTCGGTTCCGCGGCGGGCGATCCGGAATAATCTCCGGTTTTTCAACCGCTGCGGCGGGCGGAAGGTTCCATTTTGCCCAGATCGGCGGCATTTGCGGCCGCCGTCGTGGCCGCTTCGATCCTTTCCAGGCCCGATCGCGCGCGCCGGGATCGCCGGTGGCGATCGTCCAGCGCGCGCGTCGGGGACGGCCACGCGCTCGCTGAGCGGCACCGGTCCGCAGACGATCATGAAGAAGTCGTAGGCGTTGGGCAGTTCGTTGGCCATCACGAACTGGAAATGCACCGCGGAAGAACTGCCAGCGAAATTTTTCGTAGTGCTCGGGCCGGATGATGTCGCGGAAGCGGACCGGCACGATCTTCGGATTGCGCCTGGCGGCGCCGACGTCGATGCCGTGGCTCGGCGATCGGATCGAACTGGTAGAAATTCATCACGTCCTTGCGGGCCTGGCAGTCGATCCAGTCGATCGACGGCTCGACCGCCAGCTGCCGCAGATGGTCGCGGAATTCGTTCGCGACACGGCGTGATAGCCGACGATCGGGAAATTGCCGCCGATGGTCAGCAGCACGATCCGCGGGCCGTGACGGCCGAGCGCAGGATCGAGCTTCAACGCGCGCGCCAGCATTTCGGTGCGTCAGGAACGATCCCGAACTGTGGCCGACGATGACGATTTCCTCGGCGTCGGTGGCTCTCGCGCGACCTTGACGAGGTGCTGCGCGAAGCGGTCGATGCGCTGGTCCCATTCCGGGCGCTCGCGGTGCGAGAACTCCCAGGTCCAGATCGTGTCGCACAGGAGATAGAGCACGTAAGTGGCGTTCTCGGTGTATTTCAGCACGGTGCCGAGCAGGGCGACGAACAGGGCGGTCGCGATGGCGATGCTGAAAATGTCGGGAATGCCGAGCGCATTCAGGCCCTTCTCGAAAACAAAGGCGATGGCTGCGGCGCACGCGGCTTCCAGCAGCAGCATCAGATGCGGGTAGGTGATGAAGGTTGCGAAACGCCAGTTCGCACTTGCCGAAGCGGGCGATGGTGCCGGCGAAGACCAGCCGCCAGTAGATCCACACCGCGCTGAACACCGTGCGCCAGATCGGCGACGCCAGGTCCTGCTGGATGAAATCCTCGAACCGGAGGAAATCGTAGGCCGTGCGGGTCTGCCAGTCCTCCGCCTTGGTATCGATGGTCCAGGACGCGATCTCGTCGTCGGCCGCGACCTTGGGCCGGCTGATGGTGGCCTGGAGCTGGTAAAGCCGGCTGAACTTGCGCAGTTCGGTCCGGAACATGCGGTAATATTGCGCCAGCCCGCGCGGATCGTAGCCCTGAATATAGATGATATGGCGGTGCTGGACGCGCACGTAACTGTCCCCGGATGATGGCCGACTATAACAGGCTGCGGCAGGGCGCCAAGAACTAATATCGGCTACCAAATTGCCGGCTATTCCGCCATTCAGCGCGGAGGCGAGCACGAATTCGCCCGATGCTTTCCGATTGTTACGCCAGGCTGACACCGACGGAGGTGGACGGGCGGGCCGATCACTGCACGTCGAGCGGCTCGGTCCCGGTGACCTGGCCGTTGGCGTCGGTGGTGATCTTGTCGACGCGCGCCTCGGCCTGCCGCAGCAGTTCTTCGCAGCGGCGCTTGAGCGCCTCGCCGCGCTCATAGATCGCGACCGATTCCTCGAGCGGCACCTTGCCGTCCTCGAGCCGCTTCACGATCGATTCGAGCTCCTCGATCGCGCGCTCGAAGGAGAGCTTTTTGACGTCCGCCTGGGTATTTTCGGCCATATCGAGTTCCCGGATGCGCCCCTGTCAAGAGCGCAGAATCAAACAACATTTTTGCGGGCCTATTGTGGCGGGAATTCAAGCGCCCATCAATGCGGTGACGTGCGCCGCCACCGACTCTTTCAGCCCCTGCAGGTCGTAGCCGCCCTCCAGCACCGAGACAACGCGGCCACCGGCGCTTGCCGTCGGCCAGATCCATCAGCTTGCGCGTGACCCAGCCGAAATCGTCGGCCTTCAGGTTGAGCGAGGCCAGCGGATCGCGGTAATGCGCGTCGAAGCCGGCGGAGATGATGATCAGTTCCGGGCGAGAATTTCTGCAACTGCGGCAGGATCAGGTTTTCGAACGCGGCGCGGAACTTGGCGCTGCCGTCTTCCGAGGCCAGCGGCGCGTTGACGATGGTGTCGTGCTCGCCGCGCTCGCCGCTGGCGCCGGTGCCGGGAAACAGCGGCATCTGGTGCGTCGAGCAGTACATCACGGTCGGATCGGACCAGAAGATATCCTGCGTGCCGTTGCCGTGATGGACGTCGAAATCGACGATCGCCGCGCGGCCGATGCCGTATTTGCGCTGGGCGTGACGCGCGGCGATCGCGACATTGTCGAAGAAGCAGAAGCCCATCGGCTTGAGACCTCGGCATGGTGACCGGGCGGGCGCACCGCGACGAACGCATTCTGGTGCGTGCCGGACATCACCGCGTCCGGTTGCCGCCACCGCGCCGCCGACGCCGCGCATGACAGCTTCCCAGGTGCCCGGCGACATCGAGGTGTCGCCGTCGATATAGATCATGCCGCTGGTCGGGGCGATATGCCGGAGCTCGCCGACATAATGCTCGCCATGGCACAGCGTGACGGAATCGAGGTTGCCTTCCGGCGCCTCGCCGCGCGTCGAGCGGCTTGAAGCGATCTTCTGCCAGCACCTCGGCCGACCGCGCGCAGCCGGTCGGGGCGTTCCGGGTGTCCCGGGGGCGTCAGATGGTCGAGACAGGCGGTATGCGTCAGAAGCAGCGTCATGCAAAATCCTGGCGTTGAGGCGCGCGCGGCGCGAGGAGCGGCTAATCTAGGCGCTTAGCGGCCGCTCGGAAAGAGCCACGGCCGTCACGGCGCTGGCTCAATTGATCCTGATGATGCGATCGGCGGCGGTCGGGCCGACCGGGCTGTTGGCCCTGAAAATAGGCATGCAGCGCGTCGATGTCGTAGATGCCGATCTGCGGCGCGGTTCCCTGCGTGAGCACGGTAAAGCCGTCGCCGCCGACCGAACAGGAAATTGTTGACGGTGACGCGATAGCTCGCGGCGGGATCGATCGGCTGCCCGTTCAGCGACATCCGCTCGGCGATGACGCGCTCGCCGTCCGGCTTCGCGCCGTCCCAGGCATAGGCAAAGCCCTTCGAGACCTGCAGGATCCGTGGCCGCTTCGGATCGCGCCATTGCTGCTCCAGCATGTCCTTGATCTGCTTTCCGGTCAGCGTCATCGTCACCAGCTGGTTGCGGAACGGCTGGCTGGCGAACAGATCGGCGTAGGTCACCGCGCCGTCTTCCTTGCGCGCAATATCGGTGCGCACGCCGCCGGGATTGGTGAAGGCGATGTACAGCGCCGCCGTTCGCCGCGGCGCTGGTCGCGGCGAGCTGCGCGTCCGCGATGATATCGCCGAGCGGGCTCTCGCCGGCATTGTTGGGCGTGCGCGACAGCGTTTCCGTCACCGAGCCCGCCGGACGGTTGGCGATCGGCGCGGCGACCCTGTCGTAGGCTTCGAGCAGCGCGGTCTGTTCGGCGTTCTTCGCAAGCGTCGCTGATGCGCACGATGGTGTTGTCGGCCTTGGCGCTGATGACGTCGCGCGTAACGGGATCGAGCTTGAGGTCGATCGCGGTGACGAGCGTGCCGTATTTGTCGCCGCTGGTGACGAGCCGTCCGTCGATCTCGCAGACATAGGCGCGGTGGGTGTGGCCGGTGACCACGACGTCGACCGCCTTGTCGAACTTCCTGACGATGTCGACGATCGGTCCCGAAATATCCGGGCATTCATTGTAGTCGCCCGTCGGCAGGCCGCCTTCGTGGATCAGCACGACGATGGCCTCGACGCCGCCGCGCCTTCAGTTCCGGGATCAGCGCATTCACCGTGCTCGGCCTCGTCGCGGAATTCGAGGTCGGCAACGCCCACCGGCGAGACGAGGCCCGGCGTGCCCTTCAAGCGTCAGGCCGATGAAGGCGACCGGAATGCCGTCGAACTCCCGGATTTCGTAGGCGGGAAGCACGGTCTTGCCGGTGCTCTTCTCGATCGTGCTGGCGGCGAGATAGCGAAACTTCGCGCCCGTAAACGGATGCGGTCCCTGGCATTTGTCGACCGGGTGGCAACCGCCATTCTGCATCCGCAGCAGTTCGTCCTTGCCCTCGTCGAACTCGTGGTTGCCGACGGAGGACATGCGCGAGCCCCATCATCGACAGCGCTTCGATCGTCGGCTCGTCATGGAACATCGCCGACAAAAACGGGCTGGCGCCGATCAGGTCGCCGGCCGCGACGAAGATCGTGTTGCTGGTGTCCATCGCGAAGCTGGCTGACCAGCGTCGCCATGTGTTCGGCGCCGCCGGCGGCGACCGTGATCTTCTTGGTCTTGTCCTCGGGATCGGCGATCGTGATCCCGCCCGGGGAGGGGCGAAGGTAGCCGTGAAAATCGTTGATCGCGAGAATGCGCAGATCGACGGGCGCGGCGGTCTGGGCGTGCGATGACGCGGCGAAGCGCGATCAGATCGCCAACGCAGGGATGGGACGAAGGAGAATTCTCATGGCACTGATATGCAGCTGATCGAGTGCTGCGACTGCGCAGGTGTGCAGAGCGCAGCGAGCAGCAATCCATCGTTCTTGCTGCGGCACGATGGATTGCTTCGCTGAGCTGCATCGGCGCGCACGCGCGACTGTTGGCCGCAACGCGATGCGAGCCGCCTAACCCCTTCTTGCGCGTCAAAGAACGCCTTGAACGCGGCCACCGCTTCCTTCGAGTGCATCCGTTCGCCGAACAGATGGCCTTCCTGGTCGATCCGGCGCGTCATGTCCTCCGGCGGCAGCTTCAGCAGCTTTCGCGAGATCGCGACCGCTTCCGCCGGCAACGCGCAAATCTCGCGGGCCACCTTGCGCGCCTCGGCCTCGGTGTGTCCGGGCGCCACCACCACGTTGACGAAGCCTGCCTCGCGCGCCTCGTCGGCGGAAAACTTGCGTCCCATCACCAGCATGGCGAAGGCGCGCTGGTGGCCCATGGTGCGCGGCATCAGCAGGCTGGAGGCGCCTTCCGGCACCAGTCCGAGATTGATGAACGGCGTCGAGAAGGTCGCGGTCGTGCTGGCGAGCACATAGTCGCAATGGAACAGCATGGTGGTGCCGATGCCGATCGCGACGCCGTCGACGGCGGCGATGATCGGCTTGACGTTGTGCGCCAGCGAATAAAGGAATTTTGCGGCGTTGGAGGCGGCGCGTGGCGCATCGGTATTCGAGGTGCCGTCTTTGAGAAAATCCTCGAGGTCGTTGCCGGCGGTGAACACGCCCGAACCGCCGGTGATGATGATGCAGCGGATATCGGGATTGTTCTGCGCCTTGTCGATCGCATCGCTCATCTCGCGATACATGTCCTGGGTGAATCGCGTTCTTCTTCTCGGGCCGCCGCAGCTGTGATCACGCGCGTCGCGTCTTCGTCCGACACAATGAGGTGCCCGGTCATGAACTTGTCCCTGGCAAGCAGGCGGCAACGCTGCCGCTGGCCAATCATCCGGCCACATCCTACATGATCCGGCAAAGGCCCAAACTGTCTCGGCCGATTTTCCCACGGAAGTGAATACGAGGATAACGCAATGCAGCTAGGCGGAATTCATCACCTGACCGCGATCTCCGCGAAGCCGCGGGACAATTTGGCCTTCTACACCGGCCTGCTCGGCATGCGGCTGGTCAAGAAGACCGTCAACCAGGATGACGTCAGCGCCTACCACCTGTTCTACGCCGACGGCAAAGCCAATCCCGGCACCGATCTCACCTTCTTCGATTTTCCGGCAGCGCCCGAGCAGCGCGGAACCAACTCGATCTCGCGGACCGGCCTGCGCGTCGCGGGCGAAGCCAGCCTCGGCTACTGGCGGGATCGCCTGAAAAAGGCCGGCGGCGTCGACCGGCGATGTCGTCGAGGTCGACGGCCGGCTGACGCTGCCGTTCGAGGATGGCGAGGGCCAACGCCTGGTGCTGGTCGACGACGGCGGCGTCGGGCACGGCCTCGCCGTGGGAGCGCAGCCCGGTGCCGGCGGAGCACCAGATCCGCGGCCTCGGTCCGATCGTGCTGACCGTGCACGAGCTGTCGCGGACTGCCTTCGTGCTGACCGAGGTCATGAACATGCGCCGCGTGCGCGACTATGCCGCCCATGGCGCGCAGATTCATGTGTTCGAGATGGGCGAGGCGAGGGGCGAGAGCAGTCCCGCCGCCGAACTGCATGTGCTCGAAGACAAGGATGTGCCTGTCGCGCGGCAGGGCGCCGGCGGCGTGCACCACGTCGCGTTCCGCACGCCCGACGAGGCGCAGTATCACGCCTGGACGCAGCGGCTGAACGAGTTGCGCGTCCCCAACAGCGGCGAGATCGACCGCTTCTATTTCCGCAGCCTCTATTTCCGCGAGCCCAACGGCATCCTGTTCGAGATCGCGACCGACGGTCCGGGATTTGCGACCGACGAGCCGATGGAAACGCTCGGCGAAAAACTGGCGCTGCCGCCGTTCCTCGAGCCGCGACGCGCGGCGATCGAGGCGGGGCTGAAGCCGATCGGCGTAGATTCGTAAGATGGTAGACGCCTTGTCCGCCGTAGCTCAACGAAGCGAAGGCGGAAGCGAAACCCATCACTGGCCAAGCCGCTAATTGATGGGTATCGCTTCGCTCTACATCCTACTGGCCGGGTCGTCGCAGCCGGTCAGTGGCTCGGTTCAAGGACGACGAGGACGCCCGTCGGTTCCGGTCTCGTGCGGCCTGAGGCTGGTCAGTGTCGCATCACTCCAGTTCGCAAGGTTTACGATCTCGACGCGTCCGACCTTCCTGTTCCAGCGTTTCGGCGGGCTCGAGGCACGTTGAGACCGCTGCTGTCGAGAAGGAACGTATGGTCCCCGTATATGCCGTTCAGTTGCTTGAGTGCCGGATGATCTTCTGGAAGAACTTCGGCCTCGAATTGGCTCAGGGTCTGTTTGAGCTGTGTTGAATTCAGCTTCATGGCCTCTCCTGTTTTGCTTCAGCCCGTTTGGGTTGCGCCCCGCCCCGAATGACGATGTCTGCTGGCTGCCTTGCTGCTCGCCGAATAGCCACACTCGGCAGCAGATGCTGATCCGAGGCTGCTGGTACACCGAGCGTCAGCGCCCGACATGCTGCGCCGGAACATGCTGCGCCGGAACCTTGGCGGGCATGAACCGCACCGAGTGAGTCTGTTCCCTGCTCGGTGTCGGACTTACCTGTCCCTGTCTGGAATGATCACAGCCGGATACTGTTCCCGGACCCGGCGATAAAATCTGCGGCTCGGGTGGTGAGATCAGGGTCTGGTACGGCGGATTAGCGAAGCGTAATCCGCCGTACCAAGCGGTTCTTGCGAACTACTCGGCCTCACATCGTTCTTGGGGACGTATTTGCCAATCACGCACTTGTAACCTGCAATTTCCATTCGTGATACGGCCCTTGGCGAGCCAGTCGGCAATTCCAATTTGCGCGTTCACCGCGCAGGCACTGAACGTGATGCCCGACTGATCACTGGTGGTGACGACCTTCTCCGAGGCAAAGCTGGCTGTTGCAGAGAACAGCGACAAGAGTAACGAGCATGGCGACCTTCGTTGAGTGGTGAATTTCAACTCACTCAGCCAATGCAGGGTTCATGCCAGCATGGGGCGCGCGGTATTCTCCTGGGCGCCCCGTGACTCCGCAAAATTACGCCTGATCCGCAGCCGTGCCGTTTCGGCGCGGGCGGACAATGGCAAACGCTCGGGAATACAAATTGCAGCGATAGTAGATTGGGGCCGGGACGATTCGGCGAAAAGCGTAGAATTACGGTGCCGCGCCGGTGCGGCCGTGATGCGCAGTCACTCCCTCAGTTGCTGGCGCGGCTTTCGATCTCGCCTCGTTCGATCGTCAGCGTCACGTCGGCGAACGTCTCGAGCAGCTTGGATTTGATTCCGTGATCAGCAGCGTGATGTCCTTGTCCTGCGAACGCAGCCGGCGGAGCGCTTCGGCGTAGCGCTGCGCCAGCACAGGCGCGAGGCCCTGGAACGGCTCGTCGAGAATGAGCGAGCCGGGTGCCCAGCATCAGCGCCCGGCCCAGCGCCACCATCTTGCCCTGTCCCCCGGAGACCGATCCCGCCGGACGCTTGGCGAGTTCCTTTCAGCTCCGGCAACACGGAGTAGGCGCTGATCCAGTCTGCGCTTCGTCTCGTCAGGGCTCAGCTTCGCAACGCGGCCGGGAAGGAGGATGTTCTCCTCCACCGTGAAAGCGGAAAACAGGCGGCGGTCTTCGGGCGCATAGCCGAGACCAAGAGATGGCCGGCGATGTGGCGGGATGGGCCCAAGATCTTCGCCGCCCAGCCGCACCGTGCCGTTGGCTTCCGTGAAGCCCATGATGGTGCGCACCGTTGTGGTCTTGCCGGCGCCGTTCCGCCCGATGAGCGCGGCGCTCGCCCCGGCTGCAGGAGAAGCTGACATTGCGCAGCACCGGCGCACCGGCGATCGCGACATTGATGTTCTCGAAACTCAGCATCGGCGTCATATCCCGATCACCTGCTCCCGGACTTTCGGATCGGCCAGCACCTCCGCCGGCGTGCCGACTTTCTGGATCTTGCCCATGTTCCACACGGCAACGCGGTTGGCGTAACGCTCCACCATGTCCATGTCATGCTCGACAAAGACCGAGGTCACCTTCTCCTTCGCGAGCGCCGTCGTGAGGATGTCCATGATTCCGAGCTTTTCGGACGAGGCGACGCCGGAGGTCGGTTCGTCCATCAGCAGCAGCCTGGGCTTCAAGGCGAGCGCAAGCGCGATATCGACCAGCTTGCGCTGCCCTTCGGGCAATTCCCGCGCCTTTCGCTCCGCGTACGACTTGACGCCGACGAGATCCAGCAACCGCTCCATCTCCGACGCTTCCGGCAGGCTCGAGAGCGCCTTGAGTCCCGACGGGTGACCCTTCAGCGAGGCGGCCGCGATCAGCATGTTCTCCATGACGGTCTGATCGAGGAACAGTTGCGGAATCTGGAAGGCGCGGGCAATGCCGAGCTTGGTGATCGTACGCGGCAGATGCGCGGTAATGTCGTGGCCAAGAAAGGTCACGCGTGCCGGCCTGCGGCCTGAGGTATCCCGTCGATATGTTGAGAAACGTCGTCTTGCCGGCGCCGTTCGGTCCGATGATGGCGAGATTCTCGCCCTCATAAACGTCAAGGTCTATACCGTCCGCCGCGATAACCCCGCCGAACCGGATCTTGATGCCTTTGGCAGAGAGCAGGATGTTGGCCATCAGTGACCTCCTGCTTTGGACTGATCGTCGCGCTGCCTGCAGTCCGATCAGGCCGTTCGGCGCGTAGAGGATGATGACGATCAGCACGACGCCGAGGATGAGCTGCCATGCGTCCGCGAGGTGAGCGGCCGCATAGAACCGGACGATCTCGAACATTGCAGCGCCCGGCGAACGCACCGAACGCATGCGCGCCGCCGCCGAGGATCGCGATGAACACGAACTCGCCCGACTTCGTCCAGAAGCCGAACTCCGGCGTGGCGATCTGCTGGATGATGGCCACCAGCGTGCCGCCGACACCGCCGAGGAACGCGGATATCACGTAGCCTACAAGCAGCACGCGGCGGGCCGACGTTCCGAGATACTCGAGCCGCGTCTCGTTCGACTTGATGGCCCGCAACATGTGGCCCGAGAGGGCTCTCGAGATAGCGCTGCACGCCGAAGAATGCCGCGACCGCGACCACGCAGGCTCACATAGAGAATGACGTACTGGAATGTCTCCGGCGTGAAGGAAAATCCCAGCAGGCCGGGACGCGCGACCGGATGCCGTCAGCACCGTTGGTGTGAATGGAACATCTTCTCCAGCAGCGACCACAACACCATCGAGAAGGCCAGGTTGAGCATGCCGAAGAAGATTTCCCGGTAGCGGACCACGAACAGCCCGACGACGAATCCGAAGACGGTGGATGATATGCCTCCGAGCACGAGGTAGAGCAGGATGTCGCCGCCACCCATGTACTTGCCCCAGAACGCCGCGGTGTAGGCGCCGGTCGCGAAGAACATCGCGTGTCCGAACGATACCTGTCCGGCCTGCAGCAGCAGCACGATGCCGAGTACGACGATGCCCTTGGCGAGGATCAGCGCGAACAGCGTGGCCCAGCTCGCCACGAACAGCGGCGCGAGCGCTGCGACCACAAAGAAGATGACGGCAACCGCCGTGATTGGTTTGAGACGGCCCGCCATCAGATCTTCCTCACCTGGACTGCGCCAGAACAGGCCGAACGGCCGCACCAGCAGCACCAGCACCATCAAGCAGATACGGCACCAGGACCTCGAACTCCGGCTGAATATAGATGATGAACGCGCGCGTCAGGCCGATCATGAGCGCGGTGAGCGCGGTGCCTTCGATCTGCCCGAGGCCAGCTGTCGCTGCGACCGCGAAGGAGAGCACGATCATGTCGGCGCCCATCCCGGGCACCAGCGACGTGGTCGGCGAGGCAAGCGCTCCGCCAAGCGCCGCGAAGCTCGCGCCGATGATGAACGTGACGAAATAGACCCGCTTGGCGTCGATACCAATGGCCGTGGATAGCCTCGCGATCCTCCGTGACAGCCAGAATCACGGCGCCCGCAAGGGTGCGCCGCAGAAAGTAGCGCAGGCCCAACCAGCGTCAGCAACGCCACGCACGGCAGCAGGATGACCTGATAGGACGTATAATTCACGCCGAACACGGCTGATGTTGGGCAGCAGCTTCAACGGCTCGGCGGCGAAGATCGGCTGAACGCCCCAGAGCAGGCGCTGCAGATTGTCCATGATCATGAAAGCCGCAAACGTGGATCAGGAGCTGCAGCACATCGTCCCGGCCGTAGAGCGGCCGCAGCAGAAAGCGTTCAATGAATCCGCCGCACACCACGCCGATGGCGATCGAGGCCACTGATCAGCGCGGGATAGGTGAGCCATGGCGACAGGGGCGCGACCGCGAGGCTGAGCGTCGCGGCCAGATAGGCGCCGAAGGCGTAGAGCGAGCCGTGCGCCACGTTCACCACGCGCAGCACGCCGAAGATCAGGCTGAGCCCGACGGAAACCAGGAACACCAGCGCGGCGTAGCTGATCCCGTCGAGAACGGCCAGGATGGCAAGAGTCGAGTTCATGGGAAACCTTGGGAGGACCGTCCTCCGGGGCCGAGCCCGGAGGACGGCGATAGGAGGCGTTACTGCTTGAAGGTCGGCACGTCCATCTTGACGAACTCAGGCTTGAGCGTCTTGAGCCACTCGACCGATCGCACGCCCGCGGGGTTGGTGATCACCTTCGGATCGAAGATCATCATGTTGTCGAGCAGCTTGAAGTCGTAGCCGGGAACGGATTTGGTGACGCCGACAAGCTGGGCTTCCAGGCCCTGGTTGTCCTCGGTCCGCAGCGTGACCGGCCTGCCGAAGCCGGTTGCGAACTCGGTGCCGCCAGCCGCATCCACCACCTGCTCGCGCGTCGGCCAATTGCCGCCGTTCGCCTTGATCGCCTTGTCATAGGCCGTCTGGAGCGCCGAGAAGCGCCTGGGCCATGTGATAGACCGGGTAGATCGGCCAGGCGTCCGGTCTTTGCCTCGAACGCCCTCGTTGAAGGCCTTGAAGGCTGGCATCGTTCTTCTTTTCAGGATGCAGGAACCAGTGGTCACCACGGGCGCCGACGATCAGGCCCTCCGGGCAGATCCTTGCCCAGCCGCTGGATCGACGATTCTCCGATCGCCAGCACGAACATGGATTGTTGCAGCAGGCCGCGCTGACCGGCCTGCGCGAACGAGGCGTGTCGAGGTCGCCACCCCAGCTGGTGGTAAGGACCACATCGGGCCGCAGGGCCAGCAGGCGGGAAACCTCGGTGGAGTAGTCAGGCGCGCCGAATTTCGGGAAGAGCTCCGCCACCACTTGCACGTCAGGCTTCATCGCCTTGAGCGCGGTCGGAGAATATCTCCCAGCTTTCGCGGCCCCACGCGTAGTCCTGATTGACGACCGCGATCGTCTTGAAGTCCGGCTTCGCCTTGAGGAGATAAACAAGAACGGCCAGCATCTCGGGGTGCCGTTCGCCTGCGTGCGGAAATTGTAGCGATACTTCTTGATCTCGAGGATGGAAGCGGCGCCGCAATCCCACATGAAGTTCATGACCTTCAGGTCTTCGGCAATCGGGACGAGCTGATTGCAGCTGCCTGAGGAGATCGAAGCGAACGTCGCGTCTACCTTGTCGTCCTGTACCATGCGCCGGTAATTCGAGACCAGCGCCTCGCCGCCCGCGCCTTCATCGACGAAGAATGACAGCTTCACCGGTACGCCGCCGATGCCGCCTTTCTTGTTGAGATCCTCTGCGATCATCTCCGCGGCGGCCTTTGCGGGCACGCCGAAGACGGAAGCCGGTCCGGACAGGAATGTCGTGATACCGATCTTGATTTCCGCAGGCTTGCCCTGCGCCAGAACAGGCCCCGCAAGCACTACCGTTGCGGCGCCAGCCGCAAGCGCCGTCTTCAAAAATTGCATTGAAAAAGTCCTCCCTGAGATTTATTTCGACTTTGTATGAGGCCCGGCCGGCCATTCTTGTTATTTTGCCATGTGCGGCAACCCTACTGGATTGTCTCCAGCATTGCCTACCCTTGCTGGCAGTGCCGGTAGCGCGCTAGGACATGGGCTCCGTCTCCAGTGAGCACCACCGGTATAGCAACGCAAGTGGCTTGTCCGGCGGAAGGTGACCGTGCGCGACTGGGTCGCAGCGCACAGGCATCGCTCCCTCCGGTCATTACGGGGCGCATGGTTCCTGGCGCGAACTATGATGTGCAATTGCACATCTGACGAATCCATAGGCCCGCACAGGCTCGTGCTTCGCACGCCTACGACGTGCAATGCGTGCACATCGGAGAATGACGAGGGTAAAACACGCAGGATGGGGTGGCCAGCGACTTGTCCTGCGTGTAGCTCAACGAGCGAAGGCGGAAGCGATCTATGAAGCAGACGGTGGAACAGGCTCTTCGACTGATAGTCAGGCTGCGAGCGCAGCAGGCAGGTCGGCGACGCGTTCGGCAAGTACCGCTGGCGGCGGCAATCTGCCCGTGGCCGCAAGGGGCAAGGGGCGGGGTGATCGTCGTCGACAGGCAGCATCTGGATCGACTTCCTCAACGGCGCCGCATGTCCGGCTCCGCGCGCGCCTTCTGGGCACGGGAGATGCTGGTCAGTGGTGACCTGATGCGCTTACAGAGTGCGCTCAAGGCCTCGCTGTGTCGGTCCTCCGACCCTTTGTCAGGACGCCTGCGCGCAAGCGCCAATTTCCGCGAGCTAATTCAAAGCGGTTTGCCCGTCCAGCCCCTCTCGCAAAAGCAATTTCCCTTCGCGATCACCCCAACTCAGCACTAAAATCTGCGCCGTCTCATCCCTCACGAGGGGCGTATCGCGATCGTCACGGACGCGGGATGGGATGCGGTGGACGCGGCAGCGTCGGGCGCGAGGCGTGTTCGCAGGGCGGTTCTTCCGTGAGCGAGCAACGGCGCGCAAGACGAACGGCGCTTGATGCGTACGGCAAAACCGTGTGGTCCTGACACCCGTTGCTGGTGCCAAGTTGCGCGGAGGCTGACGTCAGCTCGACCGAGCTTGATCAGCCGTCAATCCGCCAACGACGGAGGCAAGACGAATTCGTCTCCGGGGAGAGCACGGCATAAGCCGTAAAGCCATTGCGCAGGGAAAATAAAAAGTCGCGTGAAGTTCTATAGAGCCGTGTGCAGATCGCATCCTATTGATCGAGCGAACGAATATCCCCATAACGTGCCATGTCACTTCATTGGACTTCTCCACACACGTTTGGGACACTTCGGGGATACAAGACATGGCACGCAAGCAACGCAACAGCAGTCTGGAAAGCAGAACCGCACGACTGAAGCTCGCCGTCCGGCGCAGGCCCTATCCCGGCGCGAAGCTCGCGCGCGGCAAGCAGATGCAATACCGGCGCAACAAGGGCAACGGGACGTGGCTGCTGAAGGTCAGCGATGGTCACGGCAAACCATGGACCAAGGCCTTTGCCCAAGCCGACGATTTCGATGATAGCGACAACAAGACGATCCTGACCTTCTTCGAGGCGCAGGACGTTGCGAAGGGCCTGACGCGCGGCGAGCACGGCAGCGACGACAACGCACCGATCACGGTCTGCGGTGCGCTGACCGACTACAGGGCCGATCTGGAAGCGCGCAGGGCCAATCCCCTACAACGCCGAATGGCCGCGCGTGCATCTCACCAGCGTGCTGCTGTCGAAGCCGGTGGCATTGCTCGCGGCCGCCGAGACTGAAGAAATGGCGCGACGGTCTGCTGGGCACGATGGCACCGTCGACGATCAACCGGCTCTGTGGCTTGCCTGTGCGCCGCGCTGGAGCAGGCGGCGCAGCACGACAAGCGCATTCAGAACCGGGATGCTTGGGAGATTGGACTGGCCGCTCTGCCCAATGCGCAAGCCGTGCGCAACGTCATTCTGTCCGACGACAAGGTGCGCGAATTTGTCGCCGCCGCCTACGGTCTCGATGACAAGTTCGGGCTGCTGACCGATACGCTGGCGGTTACTGGCGCACGTCCAAGCCAAGCCGTGCGTTTGCGTGTCGAAGATTTGCACGATCATCCGGTGCGGCCGAAGCTGATGATGCCGAAGTCCGCCAAGGGTGGCGACAGAAATCGCGCCGAGAAAAGCTGGAGCGGTACAGCGTCCCGATCACCGTGCAACTGGCGGCCAGACTGAGAGAGGCAGCCAAGGGCCGGGCCGACGATGCGCCGCTGTTCTTGCAAGGCGACGGCAGCCCGTGGGGCGATAATCCGGGTGCAGGCTATCATCGCGAGGTCAAGCAGATCGTCAGCGCCATCGGTGCCGATCCCGACGCGACGATGTATGCGCTCCGGCATTCGTCCATCGTGCGGATGCTGAAGGTCAACGTTCCGATCAGGCTGGTGGCGTCGCTCCACAACACCAGCACCAAGATGATCGAAAAGCATTATTCGAAATACATCACCGAGCACAGCGACGATATCTCGCGCCACGCGCTGCTGCACCATGAGCCGCCCGCTGCCGACAACGTCGTCGCACTGGCGCGCGGTGCATCTGGCGCGGCTCGCCGTCACCGCCTGAGATCACCGTTCGGCGTGGCTAGTTCGATCCCCGAAGCTCGATCCTGGCCTGGGCTGCCACGTCTCTCAGCTTGCGGATGACACCATTTGCGGAAAGTGACAGCAATGACATCCCAAAAAATACCGCCGGATAATCTCTACTGGTGAACCTGGAGGAAACATTTTTTCGACGACCCTGAAAAGTGGACCGATGAGGAAACGGCCCCCGTGCCGGCACGGGTATTCCAAAAGCGAAGCCTTGGCATCGACGAAGCATTGTTGTCGCGCATCAAGTCGCCACGAGCGCCGCGCATTCGCTCGCACCTTGTTGACTATGTGGTCCCGATAGGCCGACGCGCCCTTGAAGTCGCCATTAATGAAGCGGTCTCGCAGAAGGAATTGCACCCGCGCCTGAGCGAATGGGAGCCTGAATGGTCGCGCATTGCTGACGCATCTCAGGATGCCGTCGCGGCCCTGGACGAGACTATTCAGGGCAATCGATCCGCATGGCAAAGATGCCGAACATTTCGCCCCGTTCATCAGGCAGTCGCGCGCAGGTGGGGTTGAGGCGTCGAAGGCTGGGTATCGTGACGCAGCCGAAAGCGCCTTGAGGGACGCCCGGCTATTGGTGGAGGCCAAGCAGATAATCGGCAAACTGCGCGCCGATACACTGACGCGCAGGGATGCGCTGTGGCGCTTTACCCCAATTCTTCCCAAGATCATCAGAAGCGGGCGTTTGTCAGGATATTGGCAGAAGGCTGGGTTTTCTCACCGGGGAAATGCCCGGCAAGCACCGCGACCCGTCAAAAAATCCGTTCCTTCGCGTAGTTGAAGCCGCCTGGACTGACTGGCACCAAGAGGATAGAACAGCGACACTGCGGCATTTGGCGAGGCGCTCAACGCCGCTATTTCGTCGATTGATGAAGCCCGGCTTAACGAGCTTCGCGCGACGGGGCCCTGAATGGCTCCCGGCTATGGCCTGAAGGGTATGACTCTGAAGGGTCGGCTTTCATCCGCCTTCATACCCTTCCCTGCAACCGGCTGTGGTCCTCTCCAACACTGGCGCTCGCCCGTTGTCGCTGTAACTCGTACGGCGCACGGGCTTGGCACAGACGGAGAGGCCAATGTCCCAACGTGTTTCCTATGGCATGGATGAAGCAGCGGAGACGGCAGGCATCGGCCTGACCAAGCTCCGCGAAGAAATCGCCGCCAAGCGGCTGCGCGCCCGCAAACTCGGCTCTCGAACCATCATCACGAGGGATGATCTGGTCGACTGGGCCGCGCGGCTTCCCGACATCCACGACGTTGCGCCGAACACGGTGGCGAAGCGTGTCGCGCGTGCGGAAGTAACTGACACATGAAAAAGCCGACGCCCTTGGAGGGAGCGTCGGCCAGAACTGTGTTGGGGCATCGAACACCCCGAATATAGTTCCGATCAACGCATTCGCCAAGTGCGCGTCGGCCCTCAACCCCAGAGGAGCCGAGCATGCCGAAATCCCGCACCCAGTTCGCTGCCGTCTTGCCGCGACCGCCAACGCCGCGCCTGGCGCTCAGTATTCCGGAGTTTTGCGAGGCTCACGGCATCAGCGAGGGATTCTTCTACAAGCTGAAAAAGCAGGGTGAAGGCCCGCGCGAGATGAAAGTTGGCGCGCGCACGCTGATCACGTTTGAATCTGCGGCGGAATGGCGTCGCACGCGGGAAAACCAGCCCGGCCGAGGCCACCGTGAGTTGCCTGAATCCTGAAAACGAAAAACCCGGCGGCACAATTCCTTGGCGGATCGACGTGCGCACCGGGCTCTCTGGGAGTCTTGAACTTGAAAACCCGTACCAAGCGCCCCCGAAAACTCAATCGGTTTCTCAGCTGCCACTCTTCTCGTGGCGGGTGGCAGTTGTTCAGCCCGGCACCTGCGCCGGCCTCCATCCTACCAAAACAGCACCCCGCGGACAATCAACCGATCGAGGACACGCGCGAGGCGTGCCGGCTGCTCGCGTGCATGACGGCCAGCCTGTGTGGCAATCGATAGTGCGGACCGATCGGAGCGCCGCGCGCTGCTCGCGCGTTCGTCAAAGCAGCGAGGGCGGGCCGTCGTTGGCCCGGCCACTTTGTTCAACGTCACAGTGCGCGGCCGTCACCGACAGATGCCGGTCGGATATCCCGGCCGGGACGACGCCCATCCGCTATGCGGTGCGATCCGATCCGACGTCACTCAATCCAAGCCAGGAGGACCGTCATGAAGAAATTTACTCGCCAGACATCGGGCAATGCGCCGCCCGCCAACGTCAACCTCGACTTCTGCAGCAGCAGGCGCGAAGGTCGCCCGCTCTATTTGAGCCAGGCGGCTACCGACCTCGCGTCGACTCCGCCCGCGTTATTCAAAACAAACAGAACGTTTCCTGTGGTTCTGAACCTCATCGAAATGGAAGGCGGCAGCCGGGTCGACATCCGACCCCTGTGGGTGGACGGGCCGAACGCCGGCGCGGGCGATCTTGCTGTGAAGAACCAGCACCTGATTGCACAACTGCTAACCCTCCGTGAGCTGCCAACTGCGGGTAACGTTGGCGCGACCTCATTCCGCAATTGGCGGGGCTGGAGTTCGATGCGCGCCTCGTACTCGCCGCCCGACGGTCGCAGCTGGTCGAACCTACAACGCGCTCGCTGACATATATGCGGATGATGCGCCATGACGGGCCGCAACAATCACATTCGCCGCGGTCGCGCAGCCGCTGGCTAAGCAAGGGTGGCGGCCTTTCCCCGGCTATCAGGCCAGCAAGACGCCCGCGATGCGGGGCTGGCCTGGTCTCAACGGCGCCGAATGGGACGATGCCGACCTCGTAGCAGCCATTGGCGATTATCAGCCGGACGATTTGTTCTGCTGTTGCCTCGCAGCACAGCCAGAGATAGTTGCCATTGATCTCGACATCGTAGATCACGAAAACGCAGCCTTTCGCCGACAGGCTGGCCGATAACATCCTTGGCCGAACGCCGTTAGTAAGGATCGGCTTCGCTCCCAAACAGATCCGCGTTTATCGAAATTCCGGCGGCATACGATTCGCGCAAGTTACACCCGCTCGAAATCTTCGCTGGCACCGGTCAATTCATCGCCTTTGGCTGGCACGAGAAGGCAGGCCGTCCGTACCTCTGGCCGGATGCCTCTCCGCTCACCATCAGTGCCGACAGCGACGCCATTCCGCTGGTGACGCCGTCGCAGCTCAATCACTTCTCCACCGAGCTGTTCAAAGTCGTGCCGCGGCGCTCTGCTACCGACGAGACAAGGGCCGGCCGGGTGGCCCGCAAACAATCGGCGAACGCTTGAACATGCTGACCACTTTTGCATGGCAGCTGGAAGCGCGCCGCAGCCATCGTTCTGGGCGAAGCCGTCGAAGGTTGCCGGAACGATACCGCCTGGATTGTGATCGCGTCAGCCGCCGGACGTGGCATCCGCGAGGATGTCGTCTGGGAGCTTTTGAGAAACATTTCCGCGGATGGAGCGGAATTTCTGACAGTCCAGATCGCCTCCATGATCGAGCGCACGCGCCCCGTGCATCGACCGTCCGACATGACCTTCATTGCTCCAGCGTCTGCAGGGGGCATCAATGGAAGATGACCCCGACGCCACCAGCGTCCCTGAGGCCGACAATGTCATCCCTTTTGAACGCGCACAAAGTTTCAGGAACGCACGCCAAGCTGCGGCGGTCTCACGATGACGACGAGCTGCTGAAGCGAGCGAAAACAAGATTGCGGAATGGCAGGCCACTTCCAGCATGCCCAGCCTGACGCAGGTGCAAGAGCTATTTTATGAGTCGATCTGCGCTGGCGCGAGCGCCATGGCACGCGACAAGATCGTGGCCAGCCATCATCGCCGCCTTCGGTGATCAGCTCGGCGGAAAGCGCGCGCTGGGGAGCACTTGGAACCAGCTCGCCAAGCAGTTTGCGGCGGAGTGCGCGCAAGCCGCGCGCGATAAACGGGCCGACACCGCGCAAGCGGCATTAACGCCTGCTGAGAAAAAGGCGCATGCGGGATGCACCTATGGCCCAAGGTACGCGAGCTCGCGCAGGCGCCCGACCTGATGGATCGAGTTGTTCAGCAGGTGCAGGCCATGGGCGTCGTGAACGAGCGCGAACTGATCGTGTTGATCTTACATCGCCGCGCACGAGCCGCGTGCTCGATCATCCGTTGAATGTTTTGGCAAAGGGTGCCAGCAGCAGCGGCAAATCATTCACGACGACGAAGACGCTGGAGCTGATCGGCCCGGACTTCGTGAACCACCTGACGAGTAGCAGCGCGCTATCCCTGGTTTGATGACGACCGTCCCCTCGCTCACACCATATCTTTTCATCAATGAAGCGAACCAGCTGCAATCGGACGAGAACAGCACGTTTGCCATGCTGGTCCGCAGTCCTCATCAGCGAAGGCCGGATTGTCCACCAGACCACGGTTGAAGACCCAGACTCTTCCAACGGGCCGGCGCGTCGAACGGATTGTGCGGGAAGGCCCGATCTCGCTCATCCTCACCACCACAGGAGAGCTGCACGCCGAGAATGAAACCCGCATGCTGTCTTTCCAAATCAGTGAAAGTCACGATCAGACGCGCGCTGTCATTGCCAACCTGGCGACTGCGCGCTACCGGCACCGCCGCCGTCCGAGATGATCTTTCCGTCTGGCACGAGTTTCAGCAATGGATCGCGCTAGGACCTCGTGACGCCGTAGTTCCCTTCGCGCCACAGATTGCAGCGGGATACCGCCCCTGATGGTTCGGTTCCGCCGCGACGTCGGCTCCCTGTTCAGCTTCATCAAGGCATCGGCCATTTTGCATCAAGCGCAACGGCAAGTGGACGCCCAGGGTAGGGTGGTGGCGACGGTCGCCGATTACGCACTGGCCTACCCGATCTTCACAAAGGTGATGGCGCAGTCGTCCGGCAAAAGCGTCCCGGACAACGTGCGTGAAGTTGTCAAGCTGATCGCCGAGCGCGCCGGCTCGGCAGCGACAAGGCCGACCGAAGGGTAAGTTTCAGCGCACCGCCACGGCTGGCCCTGGCTCGGAAGTTGTCATCTCCAGCGAGCAGATCGGCACCGCGACGGGCATTGGCAAATCGGCCGCTTACCGGGCCGTGATCGCCGCCCTCGATTTGGGGTTTTTGACCAACAACGAAACCCGGCCAGGCAAGCCTTTCAGGCTCACTCTGAAGCAGGGTGTCGATGACGCGGGACCTCCGTTGCTCCCCGATCCGAAGACGATCGCCCAGGAAAGCGGTGCCGCATGATCCCCACCGCCAGCCAACGGTGGTGCGCTGTTTCAGGCTGTTTCAGGCTGTTTCAAACCGAGGGTGAAACAGGCAAGCCACTGATAAGAATGATGAAACTGCCCGCTGTTTCGCCGTTTCACGGTTTTGGGGAACACCGCCCGCGAAATTTTAATAGGGATCGGCCCGCCGATTTGAAAATTCCCGGCGGCCTCCCCTGAAAACGGTGAAACAGCGAAACAGACAGCGATTTATCCAGCAATATCAACGACCTTGTCTGTTTCACCCGGTTTGAAACAGCCTGAAACAGCTTGAAACAGCCACTCGACGCACCGGACGGATGCGCATGCCGATCACCGATCTTCCAGGCACCTGCGGAAGCCGCTGCTTGATCTGCTGGCCGCTGGCGGCTGCGTGGCTCGCGATGGCAGCCGCGTGCTGATTGATGGGCCTCCGGCACTGGCCGATGCCGTGCGCGCTCACGCCGAGCAGCTGGCGCAGCATGTCGTGCCTTCGGTCAGCGCCGACGAAGCCGAACTTGTCCGCAGCCTGTTGGCCGACGCCGGCGCCAGCGTCGCCTACATCACCTCACCCTTAGCAGCCGCGCGCGGCTGTGGCTGAAATCCGCGCCGGCGCCCCCGACGTCATTGGCTTGGATTTCGAGACCGAGGTGCTGCCCGCATACCGGCAGCCAATCCCCATCAAGTTCGCCAAGAACGGCAACCTCGCCGTCAGACAGCCCCGCGATGGCGCAGCCGGTGCGGCGCTCGATCCCTATCGTTCCAAGGTGCGTCTCGTCCAAGCCTGGGCGGGCGGCGAGCACTGCTACGTCTTCGATATGCGGTCCGTGGCCTGGGCGGACATCGCGCCGCTTGTTCGAACTGCCGCTGGCCATTTTCAATGCGGTGTTTGAGGTCAAACGCTTGATCCACGAGGCCAAAATTGAACCGACTGGCCGCATCTACGATGTCATGACCGCCGTCTGGCTGACGGATGGCCGTCGACCCTCACTCGCCGAGGCCGTCACTATCAATTACGGCCTCAATATACCCAAGGAACTTGGCGCTTCCGATTGGTCCGCCGACATTTTGTCACCCGAACAGCTCGAATATGCCGCCCTGACGCCGTGCTGTGTCGTCTACTCTGGAATACGCAGCAGAATGAGTTGTTCGATGACATCGACAAGCAATGCCAACAGGTGGCCGATGCGGTTATCCCGGCGATCGCGCGCATGGAGTTGCACGGCATGCCAATTGATGTCGGTGCACATCGCGCGCAGATCGCGCGCTGGCAATACCGAATTAGCTGCCGCCCAGAACGCACTGCACCGTGCATCGCCCCTGCGCGATCTGCTGAAACCTGCCGAGTTGCAGGCACACCTGTGCGAAGTGTCTAGACGCAGAGACGCTGGCCGCGTGGCCCCGCACGGATAGCGGCCGGCTGCTGACGACCCGCCGTCAGCAACTGCAGCTCAACAGCCATCTTCCGGCGACTCGCTGAGCTGCTGCAGGTGCGTGCGTTGCAGAAGCTGATCGACGCATTCGGCGACAGTCTGATCGACGCCGTCAATCCGGTGACCGGACGACTGCACACCAACTTTATCATAGCTGGCGCTAGCACGGGCCGTTTCTCGGCACGTGGTCCTAACCTGCAGCAGATGCCAAAGCGTCGTGAGGCAGGTTTTCGCAAAATATTTGCCGCGCCGAAGGGACAGCTCGTGATGGCGCTGGATTATAGTCAGATCGAGCTGCGCGCCGTGGCTGAGCTGATAAGCGACCGGTTTTAGCACCAACATCTTGCGCCAGTCGTTCGCTGACGGCGTAGACGCCCATACGGCCACTGCGATGGCGATGACCGGCAAGCGTGGCGCGGGAGGTCACTGAGGATGAGAGACGACGGGCAAAGCCGTGCAATTTCGGGCTGCTGTATCGGATGGGGAGGACTCCGGCTTCTATAATTGTTGCGAGCCAACTTTGTCCCGGACAGCGCAACTTTTTGAAGAGGCCTGCAGAATTGAAAAGAAACTTCTTCGCCGGTTACCCCCGATATGGCGCGCTGGCAGGATGAATATGCGCGCCAAACTCGCGAACAAGGCTATACGCAACCGTCGCAGGTCGCCGTTGGCGCTACAAATATGCGCGGGACCCAGAGGACGTTGACGAAGACGCCCGTTTTACGCGGGATGCGATCGGTGGTTTTCCAAGGCGCTTACGCCGTCAATCATCCGGTTCAAGACCGAGCGCGGAGGTGATGCAGATCGCCTTGACCCGGCTCGATCAAGCGCTTCGCAACGAACCGGTCCAGATTATTGCAACCGTGGCACGACGAAGCGGTGATGTTGGTTCCGGAGGACATTGCTTCCGTGGAACGGATCGGCGCCATCGCTCAACAAGAAATGACTGCATGCCTTTCTTGAGGTATTCCCGGACGCGCCAACCTTGAACCTTGTTGATCCCAAGGTCGGACCGACTTGGGGCGACTTGCAGTCATTACCGGCCTGGCTGCAAAGCCGTCGCGCAGGCGGGCACAACGATGGTTGTCAATGTGCCTCCGGCTCCTGGTCCTGTAAGCCCACCCCACGTCCGCCTGAGGGTGAGTTGGGCGGCGTGGGACTCAAGAAGATGACCTACACTGGGGCGATTGATTTGATCCCAGACCCCGTCTCTTCAGATTAGAAGAACCGCTGACTTGACTGGCGCTGCACCGGGCGGACAGCCGGCAAGCATGGAGCCGTTGCCTACATCCTCGACCACCTGCCACCCACCAAAGCCGCTGCGCCGCACGAGCGCAATTCCGCCGCGCTCAGGACGAACTGCGTTATACTGGGTTCACACCCAATGAGGCCGGTCGGATATCGATGACGAAACCAAAGCCACGAGTGCTATCCCCGCAATGCGGTGGCGCGCAGACACGCTTGCCGGCGTGCGCGGCGAGATGGCGAGCTGTACCGGCTTGGGCTGAACGGAAGGATCCGGTCGACGAAATGACCCGGTTCATCTACGCGCTGAAGGATATCGCGCCTGTCTTGAGGCGGAGTTGCGCCCGCGCCTTCTGTGCCTCTCGAATGATGGGCAGGACGTCGTCGGCCTCAACCTTCACAGCCTCTACCGCGCCACTGCGGGCTACGTGGAGCTTAAGGGGTTGCAGGGTGATGCCACCAGGCGCTACTGCCGCGGGCTAAATCGCATGCCGAAGGAGGCATGAATGAGCGACGGCAAGAATAGCAAGGGCGGCGCGCACCTGTCGGATGCCCACCTTCCAAATGTCGACGAGGTGAAAAGCCCTCGACCGCGTCAGGCCGGATCGATGCTCATGGCGTCTGCCCGCATCGAAGTAGATGCAAACTGCAAGCCCGGAGACCCATTGACCCCCGTCCTGCGCAAGCACGCCGCGACATACGCGGAGCGGGTGAGAACCGAAGCACCGGAGTACATGCAGCAGGTCGGCGCCGGCGGCGAACTCGTGCCGGCCAGCATGCTCGGCGAGAACTCCCGCGCGCTCGAGTACCGCAGCACCGTCGACCGCCCCGACTGTGTGGCCATCGAGGCCAGCCGGGACCGGTTGGAACTGGCCGACAAAGCGGGCGCGCTCGAGATGGGTCTCGATCTTGCCGACACCATCCAAGCCGACAACAGCATGGAGAAAATGCTCGTCCACCAGATGGCGGCTGTTCACAACTCCGCCATGCGCATGACTGCCCTCGTTAACCGCCGCATGGAAAGCATGGCCAACATCATTCCTGACCGACTGACGATGCAGAACATCGAGCGGCTGAATATTGAGACCTGCCGCTTATACCAAATCCCGGAAGCCGTGACTCCGGTCAGAGGATACCCGAATCAGCATCCGTTTGATTCAACATGGCGAACGATGGAGGTTCGCCATGGCTATCCCGCTTCGTGCTGATTTTAATGCCGGTTTGGTAAGGGCTGCGGCCAAACGATCGAAGGATGGTCCGCAGGCTCGGCGGCTTCTGGCACTGGCGGCGATTTACGATGGGGCGAACCGCACCGAGGCGGCCGAGATTGGCGGCGTGACGCTGCAGATCATCCGGGACTGGGTGATGCGGTTCAATGTGCTGGGTGCCGGACGGTCTGATCGACCGCAAGCCTCCAGGTCAACCCTCGAGGCTCAATGATGTGCAACGCCAGGCGATTGTGCGGATGATCGAGAGCGGCCCGATCCCGGCGATCCACGGTGTCGTGCGCTGGCGGTTGGTCGATCTTTCGCAATGGATATACGAGGAGTTCCGCATCACGGTTGCCAAGCAGACGCTGAGCCGGGAGCTTCGTGCGATGGGCTACCGCAAGCTCTCAGCCCGCCCCCGTCATCATGCGCAAGCCGAAGGAGCCATCGAGGATTTTAAAAAAGTTCCCAGCGCGCCTGGATGAAGTCGCGCGCGAAAAGGCAGTCGATGTTAGGAAAATAGAGATTTGGTTCGCGGATGAAGCGCGCATTGGTCAGAAGAACAAGATCACCCGCAGGTGGGCCAAGCGCGGCACTCGCCCAAGCGCTCCGCGGGATCAGCGCACCGCCTCGACCTACATCTTCGGAGCCATCTGCCCGAAGCAGGGAAAGGGCGCGGCTCTGATCCTGCCCGGCCTGCAACACCGAAGCGATGAACCTGCATCTGGCCGAAATCGCCAAGGCAGTCGCACCAGGGGCCCACGCCGTCCTCCTCGTCGATCAAGCCGGATGGCATCTGTCAGCAAGATTGTTCATTCCCGCCAACATCACCATTATGCCACTGCCGCCGAAGTGCCCTGAACTCAATCCGGTCGAAAATATCTGGCAATATATGCGCGACAACTGGCTCTCGAACCGCGTCTTCAAATCCTACGACGATATCGTCGATCACTGCTGCTATGCCTGGAATACGCTCATCGACCGCCCCTGGAAAATCATGTCCATCGGATTACGCCTGTGGGCACATGGGTTCTGATCAATGAGATCTGGCATTAGCCGGCACGGTGACGCGGATGATGAACACGTTCCAGCAGGGCATGCTGACCTTGCAACGGGTGCGGACCGGCGGCGAGCAGCGGGTTGTGGTCGAGCAACACCAGTACGTCACCAGGGTCGAGGACGGCGGCCAAGCGGTGATCGGTCCGAAAGTGCGGACCCGGGGTGGGGTGCGCAACGGCGGGGAAGGTAGTCAAAATGTGCGATGAACCTCTTCTTCCCTCATGGAAACCGGGTCTTGCAGTCGCCGATGCATGCCCTCGCTGCGGAGCAAAGCGACGCAGAGGCGGAGAGAACGTGCAGGGCTCCGGCCATGGCGAATGGGCGCTGTCGGCTGCATGGCGGCAAAAGCACCGGGCCGCGCACGCCGGAAGGGCTCGAACGGTCGCGACGGGCTCGCCTCGTGCATGGCTACTACACGGCGGAAGCGAAAGCCGCACGGGCAGAGGCGCGTCGCACAATGCGAGCGCTTCAATTGCTCCTGCGGGAAGCAAAGTCGGAGTGACGTGATCCCGCTCTTGTCCTTCCACATGCAGACGAACGGCGGATGCGCGGACAACCATTGGCGGGCTCGCCCCGAACCGGCCGCGTGCGTCGCATGGGTCCAAAACTTCCCCACACGCTTACGTCGGAGAACAATTGCTTGCCGGCGGCGCGTTGCATTCAGGCAACACCTTTTGGAAAAATTGATGAGCCTGCAGTTTGCGCCATTGCGCGGTCATGTCTTGATCCGAAAAATCAGCCCGTCGCGTGCTTGGCTGTGCAGCATGGCTCAGGCGCGGGCCTTTGGAGGCGACGGGATCATGAACCCGCGGCGATTTACGACAGTGGCGCCGGCGTTTTGCGGATCGCTCGTTCTCGCGGGGTGATCGTCGGCTGGCTGGCTGGCTTCGGTTCGGCCGGCACCGAGAACACCGGCGCAGTGCCAATCGAGAACGGCGCAGCCTCTCTCGCCGCCAACGCCAGGCTCGCAGATGAACCGCAGGCAATCGCAATGGCCAACGCCGCTGTCGCTAACGCCGCTGGCGCCGCTGCCGCTGGCGCCGAAGTGGCGACGGCCGCCGAACCCGTGACGGGGACGGCCACCGACACGACGGCAGCCTCCGATAAGCCGGAATCGATCGTCGTGGCCGCGTTGCCCGATCCGTCGCAGATGCTGCCCGAAACACCGGCGCCGGTGACGCAGGATTTTCGGTATCTCATCTATTACGTCTGGTCCGAACTGCCGCCTGCCGAGAAACCGGCGGATATCGTCTTAAGGTCACTCAAGGACACCCCGGTCGGAACGCCGGTCGAGGAGATCAAGCGCGCTTCCGACGCTTTCGGTCTGGATTTCAATTTCATGAAAGCGGTTGCCAGGATCGAGTCCGGTTTCGACCCCAAGCAACGCACCGGGTCGTATATCGGCCTGTTCCAACTGAGCAAATACGAGTTCAACAAATTCGGCTCCGGGCAGATTCGTAGATCCCCGCGACAATGCCGTTGCGGCAGCCTACAAGGTCATTACCGAAGGCATTCTGTTCGAGTGGGTGACGCAGAAGAAGCCGACCTTGAGCGATCTTTACTTGATCCATCAACAAGGCTGGGAAGGCGCCGCCGAGCACATCAGCCAACCTGATCGCATCGCTTGGAAATCCATGTGTGCCACCAGCGAAGGCAGGGAGAAAGGCGAAAAATGGTGCAAACGCGCGATCTGGCGGAATACCCTTCCGGCCGTCAAACACGCGTGGAAATCGGTCGATAAGCTGACATCGGGGGCGTTCGTCGGAATGTGGCGCGAGCGGGTTGCGCAATTCTATTCGAAATACATGGCCACCGCCGCCGCCGCCGAACGGGCGAACCAGTAAATTTCCGTTGAGTGGTTGGCAGGAGTTGCCGCACCCGCGGGCCGAGCGGGGGCCTCACCGCCGCTGCGGCACGTGGTGCCGCTCATCGCTCAGTGGTCGCGCGGATGCACTTTACGTCGTCAACGACGCGCTCGGATCGTTCCTACTGCGCGCTAACGAGGTGATCGATCAGGTGCCGATGTCTGCTTGTGTGCAGGTTTCTCGGACGCCTGCATGACCGAAGGCCATCCGCGCGCCCGCGCGTCCTGTAGCGGTGACGGCGTCAGAGTTCACCCTTGCCCGCGCTGCCGGGCGCGCCGGGTCACGGCCTGATCTCCGACCCGCTGATCGACGAGGCTTGAACTGTTCGTAAAATGCGTGATATACAGACAGTCACTCGTCACCGGGTATTGGAAACCATGACTAAATCACCTCTGAAGCTGGTGCCGCCAGCCATCGTAAAACGAACAGTTACCGCGCCGGGACGTAAACCGAACGCCGTCTATCGGACCCGGGAACATCTGACCGGCGCCGAGGTCGACCGGCTGATCGATGCCGCCAAGCGTAACCGCTGGGGTCATCGTGACAGCACCATGATCCTCGTCGCCTTCCGCCACGGTCTCAGATCGTCCGAACTAACGGACCTGCGCTGGGATCAGGTGGATTTCGCCCATGCCGTCCTGCACGTTCGTCGGGCCAAGAAAGGCGTGCCGAGCACCCATCCCATCCGTGGCGACGAGATGCGGGCCCTGCGCAAGTTGCAGCGTGAGCAGGAACCGAAGTCGCCGTTCGTGTTCACGTCAGCGAGCGGGAACTCGCCGTTCTCTACGGGCAGGCTTTGCTCGCATGGTGGAGCGCGCTGGCGTCGAGGCCAAGCTGGGCTTTCAGGCTCATCCTCACATGCTGCGCCACGCCTGTGGCTTTGCGCTGGCCAACAAGGGCCACGATACGCGGGCGTTGCAGGCTTACCTCGGCCACCGCAACATCCAGCACACGGTGCGATACACCGAGTTGTCGCCGGGCAGGTTCAAGGACTTCTGGAGATGACATACGGGTGGGCCTACTCCCCCTCCTGTTTGGCGCTGGCGAGCCAGCATCGGGCGCGGCGACAATCACACAAAATAATGTAACACAAAAGCGCACCCTCCTGCGGGAAGATGCGGACCCGCGTTTTGCGACGCCACTTTCCGGGAGGCTGCCATGCTGTCAGCTCCCGCCGGACGCCGAGCCTGCTGTTTTTGATTGGCTCAGTCACCAAAGCCAGCTTTTGTGGGGTCTAATCCAGGGCAAACCGCGACAACCGTCGAGCACGGCGAGGCCGGAGATTGTCAGCCAGTGACGTAGACGGCACCATCCGTTTCAGGTCTATCGACATCGTGTCGTGCCGGTGGGTCATGACGGCCTCCTTATCCTTGGAGGCGCGAACCAAACGCCAAGGCTCAATACGGCGAGGCGGGTACTGACGGTCAGCCGCGCGAGCACTGACGGGCCGGTTTCGGCTGGGTGCGCCTTTATTGCCGTTTCTACGATTATACCGTGCTGTTTGGTTACCATGACACCCTCCCTAACAGCCTCCGAAAATTGCCTCTGGTAGGTAAGGTCTCGCCAGCTCAAAAAGTTCAAACACCCAGCAGCGCCAAAGGACGCCTTCCGGCATAGCCGGACATCCCGGGCACCACGCGCTGAAACCATCTCCCGGTCGCGAGAATGGCTCTCAGCCCGATGGAAGCTGGTAGGCTAGGTCCGTTCTGGGCCCGGTCGCGGAGGAGGCACATGCGACGGCGGGAGTTCATTGCGTTCATTGGTGCGGCCCATACTGCCACGTTCCGCAAGAAGGTCGCAGCAATCAGCGAAGGTGTACCGGATCGCAATGATGCATGTCTCATCCGATATCCGAGCTGAACGGGCAAGGCCGCTTCCGTTACTATCGCGGGAGTTCTTCAGGACTTCGCCAGCTCCGGGGTATGTCGAGGGACACTTAACCTAGTGATCGAACGTTTCTCGGGCGGGGGCGTGTCGAAATTTACCCCAAACTCGCTCGCGATGTCTCGGCTAACAACCCGGACCTTGTTTTCGCGATCAGTCGTTTCGGGTGGTCGCTGCTCTCGAAGCAACATCAACAATCCGGTTGTTTGCCATGACTAGCGATCCAGTCGGCTTTACGGCATTGAAGCCGATATTTCGCGAAGACCGGGTGGAAATATTACCGGCGCGTCACTGTCAGTGCCGGTCCTGGGCTTTGGGAAGCGGCTTCAGCTCTTCCGAGGAGTTCCAAACCATATCGAAACTCAGGTACGGCTTGTACGGGAGCAAACCTAGAAAGTGCCGCAATACGGGGGGCCGAGAAAGCAGAGCATCACCGTGCGTGGGTCCGTCTTTTGTCGATAATGTGGCGGTGACGAAGAGTATCGAAATATCTTTGCCACTGTATCGCAGGCGAATCGACCCTCTTCGTCGATGGAATTCGGTACATCACAAGCGACAACTGATTGGCGAGTTAGCTGCGCAGCACCAGATGCCTGCCATTTACCCATTTCGTTCGTTTTACTTCCCGAAGCCGGTGGTCCTGATGGCTGCGAAATCGACCTTGTCGGAGGTTTTTCGTCAAACTGCCCGCCATTGATCGAATACTCAAGGGCGCGAAACCACCGCCACGATCTTCAACATCAGCCAACCAAGTTCGAACTCGTCATCAATCGTAGGGCTGCAAGGAAATCGGACTAGTAGTCTCCGAGCCGCTGCTTGCACGAGCTGACGAGGTGATCGAATAAGCTTTTGATATCGCTCTTGGCATTATTGATCTTGCAACGGCTGCTAATGGATTGCGGCATCAATAGAAGAAGATCGGTCGCCGCCGATACCTGGACCTGCCACCAGGTGTTGCCCGGCTCAAACGCCAGCCAGATCGTCGCGGACGATGAGGAGATGTCACTGCCTGCGCCCAGTGGTGTCACCACGTGGCAGCCAGCACCCGGGTGGGATCGAACACTGAGACCGCCGTAAAGATTTACGGTTCTGATCAAAGACCACGCCGAAGGCTAAATCGGTACAGTCAATGACTGTGCCGCCATCTCATGTCCCGGACAGCAAAGAAGCGTCACGGGTGCAGGCGGTGACAGCTCGATTGCAGTACACAATGTGCAATGTGGCTGTAGCAGGACGGGACCGATGGTCACCCAATCCATTAGCGGATGTTAATGGCACCGCCTATTCGGCGTGATGCCGCAGTGATGGCACTCGATATCGAAACGGATTGCAACCGATGCGGCGGGCGCGAGAAGGACACAGACGGCGGCTGCAATGAGAAGGCGGTGCGCGATGTGACGGCATTTCGAACCTTCAAATCGCTGATCTTCATCGCGGCGATGGTCGTTGCCGTCATCGCGGTACGCGTTCAATCTCGATCTTCCCAGTGGCAACGCATCACGGTAGCGGCAGGCGTCACTTACCTTGTTCTCGGCGATCTCGATATGATGCGGAAAACGGTCCTTCCACGTCGCAAAGTCAATCGGTGCGTCGCGCCACCAGCCCAGATAGGTGTGACGCAATGTACTCTCCAGATCGCATCGGTTATAGAGGCAGTACTCATTGCCTTGTCGCCAGAGCGTCAGCACATCCCACGCTGACGGCAGCACCATCTTTGCGCAACGCGCGGTGACAGCGACGCGATGCTTCTTCTCCATGGCGTGCGTCGGGATAGATATGCTTGCAGAGTTCGGTGACGCTCCACGCGCCATGCGGATTGCTTGCGATCAGATCGGTGATGATCTTCTGGACGCGGCCCGGACCTCGGCTCATGTGGTAAAGTGCATCCTCTTGCTGCCCCAGTGTACTGGAAACACTTACATTGAGCCGGAAAAGGGGCGGCAAAGGTGGCATTCGTCGTTGATGTTTGAGCATCGCAACCTGACATACCCAGCAGCGATGCGGGTTGCATTGTCATTACCCAGGCGTCACCTGCGCGCTGGCGCAGCTTGCGGTGTCCTGTGGCCTGTCGCTCTGGCGCGCTGTGCGGCTGTCCTAGCATGCCGACTGGCAGGCCGCCAAGCCTCTGCCACGTCATTCACCGGCTGCATTGTCTAACGCCACCTACAACTGCGAAGCCTGTGTCCGCATGCTTCGCGCCCGTAGGACGCCGAACGGATCTTCCCGTCGCGCGAGCCTACGGTAGGTGGTTAGGTCATCTTGCTGCAGCGCCGGTCCTTCGCCGCGTCGCATGTCGGAGCCGTTGTTCCCTCGAAGCGGAGGAGCAGCGCCTGAATTCATCGTCAGCCCCCTGCCAAGGTAAGATCGTCCCGCTGGAAGCGGCGGCGATGATGGCCCGGCAGGCTGCGCGTGGCCGCCTGTGCGCTGGCGCGGCTTGCCTGTTGTTCCTTGTCGCTCTGGCGCGCTGTACGGCTTCCTATTGGGCTTCGCCTACAGAATTGCGCAGCTTGACCAACGGACTGCCCTCCCGGACCAATGTCTGCACTCGGCGGAAGCGGACGTGCGGCCCTCAAGGAGGAAGTCCGGGTTTGACCGAAGACGGACATTGGAAACGGATGCGCAGCTATCGTGCTGCTTCAAGTGTGGTAATTAGTCACGAAAGGCTACTTGGTTCCTGAGCCTCGGGGGGCCGCAGTGAAACGACGAGACGTTGTGCTTTTCGCGGGTGAAACTGTCACAGCCCGTTTGTCGCTCACGCGCGAATACCAACAAAGCTCCCCAGACGGATCACGTTCTTGCCCCGTCTTACCCGGCAACGCTCGAAGCCTGGCGGGCAGAAATGCGCGTCTCGGCTGGATCGAGGGCAAGACTTTGTCACCATGCAGTCAGGGAATGAGACGGAAGCCGCGACTCATTAGATACAAACCGCACAGCTATTGGTAGCAGGCCTGACCTCATTTCACTATTACAACGGCCTATGCGCTCGCTCACAGGCAATACGTAACG
>ERZ1370068.6768-contig-5730_pt1 | contig 93096 bp, 112 predicted proteins | sample MGYA00561227_ERZ1370068 | MGnify/ENA primary metagenome ERZ1370068 (study PRJEB38410, sample SAMEA6850437) | metagenome | study: Metagenomic assessment of the ecological functions of the soil: analysis of the soil microbiota associated with the... | reverse complement strand
GTATTACTTCGTTCAGTTACGTATTGCTGGACGACCTCCTGGCACCCAACGATACACCGGTGCTCGGCGAGGTCGCCTACGCGGCCGGCCATCTCGATGTGACCATCGAGGCGTGGGAGCGCGCCCACGCCGCGTGCATGCAGGCCGGTGACCAGGTCGCGGCCGCGGGAGCGGCCGTTCGCGTCGCGATGCACCTGCTCTTCGACACCGCCCTCGATGGCACCGGTGCGCGGCTGGTTGGCACGGGCGCGAGCGGCTTCTCGACGGTCCGGGTGAGACGCCGGCGCACGCGTGGTTTGCGGTCGTCCGCACCTACGAGCGGATGCTGACCGGCGACCTGCCCGGCGCTCGGCAGTGGGCCGCGGCAAGCCATCGAGGTGGGTTCGAAGTGTGACCCGGCGGCGTGCCGCCATCGGACGGGTGGCAGAGGCCCGGCTGCTCATCCTGGACGGCGATGTCCGGCAAGGTCTGGCGCTGCTCGACCAGGCCGGGGTGGCGACCGTCTCCGGGGACCTCGATCCGCTCTCGACCGGGATCGTCTACTGCGAGCTCGTGTGCGCCCTGCAGGGCCTCGCCCAGTACGACGTGGCCGAGCAGTGGACCGAGGCGATGGAGCGGTGGTGCGAGACGAACGCCATCGGGAGCCTCCACGGGCGCTGCCGGGTCCACCGCGCCGAGATCCTCAGGCTGCGCGGGTCGTGCAACGAGGCGGAGAGTCAGGCGCTCATGGCCTGCGAGGAGCTGCGCCCCTACCTGCGACGCGAGCTCGGGTGGCCGCTGAACGAGCTCGGACGGATCCCGCCTTCACAAGGGAGACATCGCGGGCGCGGAGGAAGCCCTGCTGGCCGCTCATCGCGCCGGGTGGGATCCCCAACCGGGTCTCGCGCTGGTGCGTCTGGCCCAAGGCGACGCGGCCACCGCGGCCGCCTCCATACGAGACGCCCTCGAGCGCCCCTTGCGGGTGCCGTCGAAGGAGCGACCACCGAACACCGACCTGCAGCGCGCGCCGCTGCTCGAGGCGCAGGTCGAGATCGAGATCGCGGCCGGCGACATCGGCCGGGCCCGATCGGCCGCCGACGAGCTGGAGCTCGTCGCCGCCCGATTCGAGAGCAAAGCGTTGGTCGCCAGCGCCGCCCTCGCTCGCGGAAGGGTGCGGCTCGCTGACGGCGATGCGGCGGGCGCGGAACAGTCCTTGTCCGAAGCGGTGCGACTCTGGAACGAAGTCGGCGCTCCGTACGAGGCGGCGCGTCGCACGCATCGGCCTCGCCGAGGCCCATCCGCGCCAGCGGCAGCGAGCACCGGGCCGTCTTGGAGCGCCAAGCGGCCCGCGCGATCCTCGAAGGGATCGAAGCCGCGCCGTCGGTGGCCCCACCGGCACACGTCGAGCACCACGACGCACTCGACGAGCAGCCGGTTGCGAGCGTCAACGTCTTTCGTCGCGAGGGTGACTACTGGTCGGTGATCTTCGACGGGCACACCGGTCCGCGTGCGCGACCTCAAGGGCATGCGATACCTCGCGCGGCTCCTCGCCGATCCAGGCCGGGAGTACCACGTGCTCGATCTCGTCGCCGCCGAGACCGGCAGCGGTGCGCAGGTCGACAGCAGCCAGGCGGCCAGCCTGCCGCGCTCGGCACTCGGCGACGCGGGCGAGTTCCTCGACGCGCGAGCCAAAGGACGCCTACCGCCGACGCCTCGCCGAGATCGAAGACGACATCGACCAGGCGCGCGCCATCGGGGACGCCGAGCGGGCCGCGCAGGCCGACGCCGAACGCGACTTCCTCGTTCGAGAGCTCGCCGCGCGTTCGGCCTGGGCGGTCGCGATCGACGAGCCGCATCCGCATCCGAGCGTGCTCGAGCCGGTGTGACCCGCGCGGTCCGCCAGGCGATAGCCCGGATCGGTGAGCACCATCCCCAGCTCGGCGAGCATCTCCAGCCGCACCATCCGCACCGGCATCGTACCGCGCCTACTTCCCCCGACCCTCGCGCCCTCCCCGGGCGGCGGCTCCACATCGACCGGCGGCGGCCGCGAATCCGGACCTCGCCTGGCAGTGCCGCAACGACCCTGGTAAAAGAGCGCAGCGCACCTCTCAGATCTCAGCCGATCGCGCGGTGCGCTCCTTTGGTGGGACGCAGCGAGCCATCTCGAAGGCCGCCCAGCCGGCGGCCTTTGTGCGCGCCACGGCTCTACGCTGCTCACCGCGGTCATCTTCCTTCCGATCCCATCTGCGCCGGGCTTCCGGTCGGCGCTTCGGCCATCAGGCGACGCGACCCCACGCCCTGGCGCTCACCCGAACCCGCGGGCCCGGCTCACCTGGTTTCGTGCTGTAACTTTCGCCTCGCCTGTGCGCCCGCTGCGACCTCCAGTGGATACAGGTCTTCGCTCAGTCCTGGGGTTAAACGTGCTCTCGGGTACCACGGCTAGTTAGAGGCGAGAGGCCCCTCCTCGATTAGGAGCGGCCTCTCACGTCAGGGCGCGTCAGAGATCTCCCTGGTCGACCTTCTTACGCCTCCTCGAAGGCAAGCCACCCAACGAAACGCCGTACCCCTCATTCGAGGGTTCCGCATAGCATCAGCGTGCCTACCACGAATCCTCATGCCTTCGGTAGACCTCGGAAGGATGCGAAAAGAGGTCGCCCGAAGCCCCAGCATCGAAGGACCACGGTGGACGGATGTCCATGCGACCAACGAAGTTCGTGATGCTCTTGGCGAGGCGTGCTCGTCCTCGCCGTGTCCGCACGCTCCGGCGGGAGCGTCGGGCGGCACGTCTGCTCAGGACTCGAGCCCTGCCGAGGCCAAGGCCGAGCAGTGACGACGACGGGTACTGACGAACCGCTGGCTGCCAGGCCGTCGGACCTCCCTCTGCGTCGACGCGTACGACAACCCGGCGCGGCGACTACGTCGGCCCACGCGCCAGGCGCGATCGATCGGAGTTCAGGTCGGACGATCCCTGGATCGGGAACGACGTCACCTGCCGGCCCGACCTCCCGAAGAGGACCCCGGACGCGTCCGCGCCAGAGCGGGGAAGGGCGCCACCTGGAACTTCCAGCTCCCGTCCCACCTTCCGGTTCGGGCTCAGCGCTGTGCGACTCCGGAGTCCGCGCCCCCCGGCAGTGCTGCGAACCTGCACGCCCGATTCCGACGCGAGCGACCTCGTCGGCCCCAACCCGGCCGCCCCCTGAAACTACATCGGCAAGCACCCCGAGCACGCGCGTTCATGGAGCCTCGCCAGTTCTACCGGGCCCGGATACGTGCCCCAGTTCACGAGGCCTTCAGGCTGCACGGCGCACCAGTACTGCTGCCGCGACGACGATCGACGGTTTCAGCCAGGACCAGAACGCCGGCATCTTCCAGCACCGCCGCGTGCGGCAACTACATCCTGGGTGGGGAGTCGGGCCCGCTCGGCTGGGCGGCCTGCGAACACCAAGAGCGGCGATGTCCCAGGCGCCAAGCGAACCACGCTCTTCACCGAGGACCTTCTCCGCCCCGAACCTCTCGGCGGTCGCCGGACCCCACCAAAGGACCTGCTTCTTCACTTGAGCCCGGGCGACCGCGTCGAAGATCCACATGCACGACACGGCCGCCGGGTTCCGGGGTGGACATGAAGTCGTGCCGCACGACGGAGTCGGCGGGGCTCCATGACCGCGTCCCACGACCGCCAGCAGGTTCGGCCGCGTCCTGTACGCACACGAACTCCGGGGGCCGGTGCCAAGCCCGGGAGCCGTACGCGTTCCACCCACGGTACCAGCACCGCCGGCCCCAGGGGCACCACGTGGTCCGCGCACACGTGCGGCGTGGCCTTCTTCCGACGAGATCGGGCACTTCGAGAACTGCCTCCGCGGTGGACGCCGCTGCGTTCAACTGCGCGAAGGCGGGGTTCCAGAGCCGAGGCGAGCTTGGATCCCGACTGGCGACAACAGCTTCTGCGTCCCGGGGTCGGACTCGGGGCTGGTCCGCATCAATGGATGTTTCAGCGGCGACGGCGACGCGGGACGGCCAGTCCTATCGGCTCTGGGTGGCCAGGACCAGACCAGCTGAACGTGACGCAGAGACCAGGAGCGCTCCATCCTCGAGCCGGTGCTCTTCCACCACGATCCCCCTCGCGAACGGCGATACGAACACTACGCCACATCGCGTTCGAGACGGATGCCGCCAGGATCGAGATAGCCGGCGCGCAAGATAACGCCGCGCCAGTTTCTGCCGAACGACTGGGCGGACTGCGTCCGGCCCGCCGGGCGGCGCCTATCCCTTCTATTCCACGCGGCAGCACAGCCAGCACCTGCACGTGGCGGGAAGGTGGTGATTCGCTGCCGGACCACGAACCACTTCGGCGGCAGTTCGACGACGGAGTTCGGGCCTGCTCCTGACGGTCTACCCGACGACCGGGTTCACCACCGTCAGCCGCTACAACAACTTCAACAGCGGCGACGTCGCCAACCCCTGCCCGTCGGCTAGCACGGGACCGGGCAATACGGCGAGGGGCGGCCAGCGACCCTCCTTCGACCCGAACCGCGATTCGACCCTGGTCAGGTCGGATGCCATGCTCGGCCGATGACGAGCGGTGCGCATCTTCCCGCGCGGTAGCGACCGACCCGAACCTGCGCCGTGTCGAGCTCGCGTACCTCAGATTTCAACATGACCGAGTTCGCGACGTGGATCGCGATCCTCGTCTACGCGTTCCGAGCGCGGGGCCACAGGGCAGGCGTGGTGGCGGTGATCATTGCTCGTCCCTTCCGCGATGTCGCCCCGTTCGCCGCTTACTCCGACCGTTTCCGACGCTGCTGAGCCGCGTTCTGCTCGTCGACTACCTGGTCAAGGCGTCGCGATGGGTGCGACCGCTGCGGTGACGTTGTTCGTGGACGCGAAACCGTGGGTCGTGTACGGCGTCGCGACGATAAGCCTCGATCGGCATCACCTTCACTCGACCGGCTCAGAACTCGCAGTCCTGCCCTCACCGGAGACGCCGGATGACCTCGGCGACGAACGTCGTGCAGGCGTCGTCGAGGGCACGGGGAGAAGATGCTCGGGCCGGTGGCCATGCGGCGTGCTCCTCGGCGATGTCGGGACCTGACGCCGTCTTCGCGGTCTTCGCGGGCGTAACCCCTGCTCGGTGCACTGCTGGTGTCCCGGGTCCGGAGCGGAACCGTCGGCGGTCACGCCTCAGGCCCGGATGGACGCGAACGATGTCTGGCGCGAGACGCTGGCTGGGTTCAGGACGCTGCACCGGGAGCGCGAGCCACGTTCAGTGCGTCCTGCTCCTCGCCTCCAGCGACATCGTCGTCGGGGCCCTCGACGTCCTGTTCGTCGCCACGGCTGCATCGACCTCCTGCGGCAGCCGGCCAGAGCGGCGCCGGCTACCCGAGCGCAGCGTTCGGCGCCGGAGCTCCCCATCCCGGTGCCGCCGCGACCGTGGTGCTCGTTGGACGCGCAGGCGAGCTCACCACCGCTTGGCCGCCGGAGCGGTGTGGTCTTCGGGGTGCCCATCCGGGCTCGTGGCGGTGACGCCCTCAGCCGTGAGCGCACCGATCCTGTTCGCGAATGCCGGCGGTGGGCGCACGCTCGGAGACGTCGCGGGCCGCACCCTGCTCCAACGCATCGCACCGAACGAGGTGCTCTCGCGCGTGTTCCGGGGTGCTCGAGGGACTCAGCATGCTCGCCCTTGCGGTTCGGGTCCATCGGCGCCGCGGTCCTCATCCAGGCGTTCGGGCGGTTCAAGCGGCGCTCGTGGCGATCGTGCGCGCGTTCCTGCCGCTCGTGCTCCTCCGTTCATCGTCGAGTCACCTGCTTTCGATCGATCGCGTCGAGCCGTCGCGCCGGACGCGGAGAGGCTTGCACCTCGTTCGAGAGATTCCCTTCTTCGCGCCGCTCCCGGCGCCCAAGCGATGGAGCGGGTGATGGCGAACATGATGCCCCCCTGCACGTCGAGCCCGGGAACGCGGGTCCTGATCCAGGGGAAGGGGACGCCGGCGTACCTCTTCTACGTCGTCGTCGAGGGCGAGGTCGAGGTGACGAGCGGCTGGCACGCGCCTTCGGCAACGCTCGGACCGGGCGCCGGCCGATCGGGGAGCGTCGCGCTGCTGCGCGACGTGCCCAGGACCGCCACGGTCGCCGCGACGCGACCCCGCTCCGGCTGCTCGCACTCCAACGCGGAGCCCTTCCTGCTCGCCGCGACGGCGCACTTCCGCAGAGCGCGTTCGTGGTGCCGCGCACGCCAGCCGCCGACGCTCCGCCTGCGTTGAGACTCCGCCGAGCCCACTCACTCCCCCGGTTACCCGCTCGAGCGGCCCTCAGGCCGACGGCCCTTCGCCCCAGAACCGTTTGAGCGCTGGCCGAGCTCAGCCGGGGCTTCGGCGCCCACGACCGGTGAGGGACCCGCCAGCTCGAGAGCCACCAGGGCGGCGCCCACGACCGGAGGGATGTCGAGCAGCTCCAGGTGGGCGCCGGCGCGGCGCGGCGCGCCTCCAGCTCGAACTGGTCGAGCAGAGTAACGGTTCGGCGTCCGGAAGAGGTTCCCGGAGCACACGACATCGAACTCCAGGTCGCGCATCTCGAGGCGGGTGCGACGAGGACCGGCGGCATCGCCGAGCGCGCGCCGATCCGCTCCAGGATCGACGCGCGCGACAAGGTCGCCGCGCTCCGTCGCCTCGAGCACCAGCGGCGTCAGTGATCCAGCACCTCGGGCGAGCGCATCCGCGGATCCTCGCCGGCAGAGCTGCTCCGAGCATCGCGGCCACCGACTCCGCGCCCAGGTGCTCGCACAGCATCTCGCGACAGCATCGTGGAGGGCCCGCGGCCCGTGTACTGGTCGGCCACCGCGCGGACGGCGAGCTCCGACACGTCGAACTCGTCGCCGAAGTCACCGAACACGCGCGCCCTCGCCCGATCGTGCGGAACTCGTCGCCGGCCGGGTCGCGCCGCGACAGCCACTGTGCCGGTGCCAGCGATCACCACGACGCCCCACGGCCTGACGTGTCCCGGCGCGCAGCGCGATGAAGGCGTCGTTCACGATCTGGCGCGGCCCGCCGAGCCCGAGGTGGCCGCGATCGCTCCGAGCCGCCGGTCGACGTCCGAGGCCCAGTCCACGCCGGCGCAGGCCGAAGACCGCTGCCGTCGACCGAGTCGCGCGCGATGCCCCGCGTCCGCGCAGCGCCGCGTCCGCGGCTTCGCGCGATCGCGTCTCGCGCGACGTCGACGCCGGCGATCTCCCAGTTCGAGGGTCCGCCGCGCCGCCGGCGCCGAGCAGCGCGCCGTACGCGATCGACGACGACCGCGTAGGTCTTGCGGCCGCCCCCGTCGACCCCGAGGACGGTGTCACGTCGCGGATCGGCCGCCGACGCGTATGCGCGCTCCACGACCTCCATCACGACTGCGGCCGTCGTCCCCGCTCGACGGTCGGCGGACTGCCGCCTGCTTCGATCGCGCTCAGGAACTCCTGCATCTGCGCCGTGTACATCGGCTGGTGCAGTGCTCGTAGTCCTCGCTCGGCTCCTCGCGCGGGAAGATCCGCGCGTACCCCTTCGTGCCGTAGCACCTCGGTGTCGGCCTCCGAGCCCCTCCTTGTGCGGGTGCCACCAGCCGGATTCGACGACGCCGTTCGTCCCGTTGGACCAGCGCGATCAGCAGGATCCCGTCGTCGTCCACGTCTGTACGTCGCCGTACCGCGTCCCGACCGCCGCGCAGACGCGGTCGGGCGTACGGGGTCGCCCAGCAGGAACCGGGCGGTGTCGATCGCGTGCACGCCCATGTCCACGGCAGCGCGCCCCCGCCCGCGAGCGTCGGCATGCGTGAACCACCCGCTCGGGCCCCAGCCGGCGTGGACGCCGTAGCCGCGGGTCTTGACGACATCGCCGAGCTCACCGGCCGCGATCCGGTCGCGCATCGCGCGTACGTCGGTGGAACCGCCAGCAATGCGCGACCATCAGCGAGGCGCCCGCCGCGACGGGACGCGTCGATCATCGCGTCGCACTCCGGCCACGGACGATCGCCATCGGCTTCTCGACCAGCACGTGCTTGCCCGCTTCCAGGAAGGCGATCGGACTGCGCGGCGTGGAGCGCGTTCGGGCGTGGCGACGATCGCCGCCTCGATCGTCGGTCGCGCGCCGTGAGCGCCTCGCCAGTCCGTGGTCACGCGCGGGGATCGCCGTGCCGCTCGGCGAGCGCTCGGGCGCTCTCCTCGCGGTGGTTCGCCACCGCGACGAGCTCGTGCGCCGTGCAGCGCCTGCACACCGCGCGCGTGGAAGTCCTGGATCCAGCCGCACCCGAACAGCGCCACCCGCACGCGGGCTCACGCCCCTCTGATCACCGGTGAGCGTGACGCCTTCGATGAATGCGCTTCTGCGCGAAGCAGGAACAACGACGATCGACCGGGCAGCATGAACAGCGACCGACAGCGGCCATCTGCAGGTTCCACACGGACCCCACGATGGATCGACGTGGTGAACTGCTGCAAGCCCGACCGACAGCGTCCAGATCTTCTGTCGTTGTTGCCCGAGTAGACGCAGCGGGCCGAAGAAGTCGTTCCAGGCGTAGAGGAACTGGAACAGCGCGACCGCCGCGATCGCCGGCTTCGCTAGCTTGCACGATCACGTGCGTCATGATCTGGAACTCGCTCGCGCCGTCCACGCGCGCGGCGTCCGACGAGCTCCTCGGGGATCGTCAGGAAGAACTGCCGCAGCAGGAAGATCGAGAACGCGTCGCCGAAGAACGCCGGGACGATGAGCGGCTTCGATGGACGATCGATGCGAGCTTGCCTGAAGAGCAGGATACAGCGGCACGATCGTGACCTGGCTCGGCAGCATCATCGTCGAGATCACCCAACAGGAAGACCGCGCCGCTGTCCGCGCCACTTGATGACGCGACAGCGCGTACGCGACCGGCACGGACGAGAGCGACGACGCCGACGCGTCGGCAAGCCGGCGTAGACGAACGTGTTCCAGTCCGTATCGGAGAGCGGGACTCACTCGTTGAAGATGTCGATGTAGTTCCGCCACTGGAACGGGATGCGGGATCAGGTCGTGCGTCAGCGCCTGCTGCTGGGTCATCAGCGAGCGTCATCACGACGAAGAAGAGCGCGGCAGGACGAAGGCGGCCGCAAGCGCGATCGCCAGTCGCGTGATTGCGCGACGGCGGTCAGGAAGCGACCTTCGCGCCGAGCTTCGGCGGTAGCGACTGCCGGGCGCCGCGGGCGCGACCGTCCGCGACGGCTGGCGCCGCTCACCGGAAGCCTCCCTGGTAGAAGACCCACCGGTTCGAGGACTTGATGAGCACGAGCGTGCAGCGCCATCACGATCACGAACAGCATCCAGGCCATCGCGCGACGCGTAGCCCAGATGGAACGCCCTCGAACCCCTGCTGATAGAGCCAGATCGTGTAGAAGAGCGTCGAGCCCTGCGGCGAGCCCAGGGCGCTGCTCGGCCGCCGGCCGAGCGCCGCCGACGCTCGCGCCGACGACGTAGGCCTCGTGTGAAGTACTGGAACCCGTAGATCACGCCGATCACCGCCGATGAAGAAGATCGCCGGGCTGATCATCGGGCAGCGTGATGTGCCGGAACCTCTGCCAGGCGCTCGCGCCCTCGATGTCAGCGGCCTCGTACAGGTGCCGCGGGAACGTCGAGCAGCGCCGCCAGGAAGATGATCATCGTGCTCCCGACGCCCCACAGCCCGATCATGACGAGCCCCGGCTTCGACCACTGCGCGTCCTGGAACCAGACGGGGCTGCGGGAGGTGCGAAGAACGCGCAGGATCGTGATCGATCGGGCCCGCCGGCGTTGAGGAGGAACAGGAACGCGACGGCGCGCGCCACCGCGCGGCACCATCGTCGGCAGGAAGAACGCGGTCGGTAGAACGCACGCCCCCGACGCGGCTTCGTCAGGACGTACGCCGAGCCGACACCCAGCGCGATCGCGAGCGGGACGCTCACGACGCACCATCCAGATCGTGTTGCGAAGCGACAGCCAGAAGTACTGGATCGTGCGCGAACATGAACCGGTAGTTGAAAGAGCCGATCCAGCGAGGCGCCGCCTTGCCGCCAAGTCGTACTTCGTGAACGAGTAGTACGAGGTCTTCGAACATCGGATACACGGTACAGGCACGTAGGAACCCGACGATCCACGGCGACATGAACGCCGCGACCGTCGAGGTACCGCCGGCGGTGCGCGGCGCCGGCGTGCCGGCGACGCACCCGCCGCCCGTGCGAGCGATGGTGTCGGTCTTCGTGCTCACCCCAACTGGAGCTGGTTAGTCGATCTGGGTCGCCAGGTCCTGCAGTCCGCTGTCTGCAGGTCGGGTCACCCCGCCGGATTCCCATTTGTCGATGAACGAATCCCACAGAGCTGGAATCGGTGGCGCCGATCGGCGTGAGCGGCTTGAATCCGGAGTGCGCGTTCCCGGAAGATCTGCAGGAACGTCTTGAAGTGCTCGTCGCTGTTGAGTCCAGGGTCCTTCAGCGACTCGAACGTCGGTCGGCACGTTCTTCAGGATCGTCGCGAGCTTGACCTCGGCACCCGTGTCGAGCGCCAGGTACTTCAGCAACAGCCACGCCGCGTCCGGGTTCTTCGCGTTGGACGGGATCCCGACCACGTCTCCGCCGATCTGCCCGGCGCCGTAGAGGTCCGGCGTGTCGTCCGCGACCGGGAACGGCGCGGTCGCGTAGTTCACGTTGGACCCGTCATCGGCGATGAACGCGTTGCGCCATTCGCCGTCCATCATCATGGCGACCTGCTCGCGGTCTCGAAGCCGTGGGCGCTCGACCACTCGGAGTCGGCGCCGCCGAGCTTGGAGAAGAACTCCTGCAGCTTGTTGTACCCGTCGGAGCCGTACACGTCCGTGATGAACGCCTTCTGCCATTGCGAGGAGCTTCGCCCAGCTCGGGTCGGAGGCGAACGCGGAGTTGCCGTTCTGGTCGTACCACATCGCCGCCGCTGTAGTCCCCGTTGTAGAGCTGCGTGCTCTCGTAGAAGGACTGCAACGGGACGTATCCGGCCACCTCGATCGAGCCGTCGGGGTTGAGCACCGTGAGCTTCTTCGCGTCGGTCTTGAGCTCCGACAGCGTCTTCGGGGCAGTCCGTGATGCCGGCCTTCGCGAACATGTCCCTGTTGTAGTAGAGGCCGTACGCGTCCGAAAGGACCGGCAGCGAGCACTGGTCCCCGTTGTAGCTGGTGTAGCCGCGAGCGCGGCGTCGGGACCGATCGACGCGAGGTCGATGTTGTCGCTTCTGGAGATACGTGGCCAGGTCCCGTGTACGTGTTGCTCGAGCAGAACTTCGCGACGTTGTCGGGGCCCGAGGTGATCAGCCATGTCCGGCGCCGTGTCCGGAGTTGACCGCCCGGAAGATGTCCTGGTCCGACTTCCGCCGGTGTGCTGGATCGAGATCCACGGGTAGAGCTGATGGAAATCCTGGAGCACCTCGCAGTACTTCTTGAACTCGCCGCCGCTGTAGAAGCTCCAGAGCTGATCGTCACCGGCTGCTCGCCGCTCGAGCCGGCGCTCGCGGCTGCCGCGCCGAGAGCCCTTGGTCGTGCACGCGCCGGGGTCAGCGATCGCGCCGCCGACGGCTGGAGTCCGCGGCGGATGCTGCCGGACGAACACGCATGGCGCGACGAGCGCCGCGACCGCTACGACCATCAACAACCGTCTCATGTCGTTCCTCCTCGCATGTCCGCATTCGTCCGACCGACTCATACCGCAACCCTTCGGACCCCGTCCGCTCGGGAGAACAGACTGATCCTGCGCCGCCTCGAGCGCCAGTGCGACACCGCCCCCATCAGCTCGGCATCCTCGCCCAGCGACGAGACCGTCGATCCGTGGGCCGGAACGGCGACAGCGCGCGCAGCTCCCGCTCCAGCGGCTCGCGCAGCAGGTCCGGCGTTGCAGACCGATCCCGCCGCCCAGGATCACCCGAGCGTTCGAGTCGAGCACCGGCACGATCGCGGCGATCCTGAGCGCGATCCTTCGGCGACCGACGCGACCGCGCGCCGAGCCTTCGCGTCGCCGGTTGCGCGCCGCGTCGAACACCTCGCGGCCGCCGTCGTCGCGTCCGCGGAGGCCAGCGCGCTCGCCGGCCGACATCACGCCGTCGGCTCCGATCGCGGTCTCGAGGGCACCGCGCCGGCGGTTGGCCTTGTCATGCGGGATCCGCCGCCGCGAGCGGCAGGTACGCGACCTCGCCGGCCGCGCCGTTCGCTCCCTTGTACAGCTCGCCGCGCATGACGATCCCGAGACCCACACCCGTTCCTACGTGGAAGTACACGAAATCGTCGACGTCGCGGCCCAGCCCACGCCACCGCTCACCGAGCGCGGCGAGGTTCACGTCGTTCTCGAAGACGACCGACGTGCCGAGCTCCCGCCGGACTCTCGTCCAGCAGCCCCCTCACGTGTCCAGCCGGGCAGGTTATGCGCGAGCAGCGGATGTCCGGCCGAACCGAACACGCCGGGGCTCCCGACGGCCGCCGACGCGTGACGCGGCGCCACCCGATGCCCGCGCGACTCCGCTGGCTGCGGCTGCGCGACCGGCCGATCGTGGTGATCGGCGTCGCGCGCGCTCCGAGCCCGCGCGGCCTGAGCGCCGCTGGGCGACTGATCTTCCCGGTGAGGTCGGCGACGGCGGCGCGGACGTACTCCCGACCCACGTCGATGCCGACCACCCAACCCGCGGCAGGGTTCAGCTCGTAGAGCAGCGCGGTCGGGCCCTTGCCGCCGGACGTCCGCCCGGCCTCCCGGACGAGGCGGGCGCGTTCGAGCGTCGACGAGCGCCTGCGAGACCGTCGGTTTCGACAGACCCGTCTCCCGGGCGATCTGCGCACGGAGACAGGCCCGGAGCGCCGGATCCGCTCCAGCACCGTGCGTTCGTTGATCGCCCGGAGCAAGCTCGGCGTTCCCGTCGGCGTACGTCTGGGTCGCGCCCGTGATATCGGCTCCTCGCTGAGACGATCCGATCAGTCAGGAAACTTTCCTAACGAACCGAGGGGATGCTAGCCTCGCGTCAGCCGGGCGCGGTCAAGGCACTCCGCCACGCAAGGATGCATCGATCTCGAAGGAGCCGAACAGCATGCCAGAGCTCGCGATCAACCGGCGGCGCCCCGGTCCGCTCGGAGCCGTACCCGGCGTGGCCGCACGGCGACGACGAGGACGTCGCCGCCGTCGAGGAGGTGGTCCGGAGCGGCCGATGGGGCGGGTTCCCGAACCCGGCCGCAACGGCCGCGGCGTTCGAGGAAGCGTTCGCCGCCTACCAGGGCGCTCGGCACGGCGTCCTGATGGCGAACGGCACCGTCACGATGGAGGTGGCGCTGCAAGGCGCTCGGCATCGGCTGGGGCGACGAGGTCGATCATCCCGGCGCTCACGTTCGCGGCCACGGCGTACGCGCCGATCGCCGCCGGCGCGCTCCCGTCATCGTCGACGTCACGCCCGACACGTGGACGATCGATCCCGACCTGGTCGAGGCGCGCCATCACGCCGAGACCACGCGCGATCATGCCCGTGCACCTGGGGCACCAGATGGCCGACATGGACCGGATCATGGCGATCGCGCGGAGCCACGGCGCTCGCCGTGGTCGAGGACTGCGCGCACGCGCACGGACAGCAGCTGGCAGCGACCAGGGCGCCGGCTGCATCGGCGACTTCGGCTCGTTCAGCCACCAGTCGTCGAAGATCCTGACCGTCGGGCGAAGGAGGCTCGCTGCTGACGAGCGACGACGACCTCGCCCAGCGTGGCCCACTCGATCATCGACTGCGGGCGCGCGAAGGACGCCGACGAGAAGGAGTACACGTTCGGCGCCAACTACCGCTTGGGCGAGTCTGCACGCGGCGCTCCTCGTCGGTCGCCATGCGAGCGGTTCCCCGCGCAGCAGGCGGAGCGCGCCGAGCGTCAGGCGTACTCGAGGAGCTGGTCGGCGCAGGTCCCGGGCATCCGCGTGATGCCGGCACGATCCGCGCGTCACGCCGCTGGACGCTTCTACAACTACATCCTGGCGATCGACCCGGACGCGTTCGCCGGGTCGCACCAACGAGGTCGTCTGCGCCGCGCATGGAGGCCGAGGGCATCCCGGCCGAGGTGCAGTACCCGTCGATGAACCGACTACGAGCTGTTCCAGCCGTCGCTCTCGCGCCTGCCGGTCTGCCGTGGAGTTCGCCGACCGGCTGGATCCATCCACGGATGTCGTTCCCGGTGGCCGAGGCCGCCGGCTCAGCGCGAGTCCGTCTACTTCATGGAGAACGTCTTCCGCGACGGGACGGAGGGCATCGAGGACGCCGTCGAGGCCGCTCGCGAAGGTCCAGCGGCAACGCGGCCGAGCTGCCGAACGGCGCTAGGCGTCAGCTCGCGGCGAAGAACCGGCGGCAGGTGAGCGCGGTTGGCGTCGAGCAGCGCGTCGAGCATCGGCTGCCGCGCGTGTCGTAGTCGCCGACGAGCGGGTTCGTCATGAGCGCCTTGCAGCGCCGTCGGTCGCCGGATCCGGAGATCGCGGCCTCGATCGTCAGCAGCTCGTACGCCTTGGCGTGCTGCACCAGCCCGAGCATCTCCGGCGCGAGCGGGTCGGATCGGCGGGAAGCGGATGCGCGCCGTCGCGATCGACGCGAGCCGATGACCTCGACGACGGCGTCGTCGGCGGCAGGTTCGGGATCGCGCCGTCGTTCCGCACGTTCACGACCTGCACGTCGCCCGTGCCGGCGTGCAGCGAGGCGACGAGCGCGGCGGCCGCGTCGCTGTAGAACGCGCCGCCCCGCTCCTCGAGCAGCTTCGGCTTCGTGTCGAGGGTCGGGTCCTTGTACAGCTCGAGCAGCCCGGCCTCGATCTCCATGACCTCCTCGGCGCGCGTCGTTGCCCGTCCGTTGGTGCTCGAGGACCGCGCTGCGTCCGGTAGTAGTAGTGCAGGTAGTACGCGGGATCGCGCCGAGCTCGCGGATGAGCTCCGACCGGCATGTCGGTCTCGTCTGGCGACCTCGGCGACCTCGCGAGTCAGGATCTCGGGCAGGCGGTCGACGCCGTCGACCAGCACCTTGCGCGTTCCCACGTCAGGTGGTTGAGCCCGACGTGTTCGAGCTGCCACCAGCTCGGGCTCGACGCCGAAGATGCGTCGCGAATCGCCGCTGGAACCCGATCGCCACGTTGCACAGGCCGAGCGCGCGATGGCCTTCGTCCAGCAGCGCCTGCGTCACCAGCCCCGTCGGGTTCGTGAAGTCGACGAACCACGCGCCGCGGCGCGCCGACGGCGGCGGTCTCGCTCGGCCAGCTCGAGCACGACCGGCACGGTGCGCAGCGCCTTGGCGAACCCGCCGGCGCCGGTCGTCTCCTGGCCGATGCAGCCGAACCGCAGCGGGATCGTCTCGTCCTGGAACCGCGCGGCCTGGTTCCCGCCCACCCGCAGCTGCACGATCACGAAGTCGGCGCCCTCGAGCGCCTCGTCGCGGTCGCCGCGGTGAGGCGTGACGGTTCCCGACCAGCCGGCCCGGCGCATCATCCGCTCCGGCGAGCGCGCCGACGATCGACGAGGCGCTCCGGATCGATGTCCAGCAGCACCAGCGTCGTCGACCGGGCAGCCGGTCGCCGCGGGTCACGAACCCCTCGACGAGCTCCGGCGTGTACGTGCTCCCGCCGCCGACGACCGCCACCTTCACACCCATGCCGTCGGGCATCGTACACTCCGGCCGATGAAATCGTTAGGAAACTTTCCTGACCCATTCATCGCCGAGATCTCCGGGCAGCCCGAGGCGCATCCGGCGAGCGGCCGTCGGCGCTTGCCGATCAGACGCAAGCGCTCGAGCTGTCGCGGCGCTCGGCCGCGGACGGACGCATCGTGTTCACCGGGATGGGCAGCTCCTACGACGCGTGCTACCCGGCCGTGACGGCGCTCGCGCCGAGGCGCGTCGCGACCCTGCATGATCGACGCGCGCCGAGCTGCTGCATTTCCGGCTGCCGATCGCTGCTCGCGAGCGACGGACCTGCTCGTGCGGTCAGCCAATCCGGCGAGAGCGCCGAGATCGTGCGCGTCGCTCGAGCAGCTCGGGCGCGCGGCGACGCGCCCCGTCGTCGTCGCCGTCACGAACGGGATCCGGCAACACGCTCGCCCGCCTCGGCCGACGTCGTCGCTGCGACACGCGCGCGGGCGAGGAGATCGGGCCCGTCGCACGATGACCTTCGCCGCGCGCCGCTGGTCGTGATCGCGCGCGCTCGCGCGCGCGATCGCAGGACGAGCGCGCCGACGGAGCCGTCGCGCGACGCGTCAGAAGCCGACGCGGACACGCCGGCGGCGATCGACGACCTGCTGGCACGATCACGCTCGCCGACGACCTCGTCGCCTGGCTCGGCGGCCGCGCGACGACCGTGATCCTCGGCTCGAGGCGGCGCGCGCGCGGCCGCCGAGATGGGCGCGCTCACGCTGAAGGAGGCGGTCGGCATGCCCGTCGAGTCTCTCCAGACCGCCCAGTTCCGCCACGGACCGCTCGAGCTCGCCGGTCCCGGAGCTCGCCGCCGATCGTGCATCGCCACCGAGGCCGAGACCGCGCGAGCTGGACCGTCGGCTCGCGCGCGGAGCTGTCGCGAGCCTGGGCGCGGCCGTCGTCGTCGTCGGACCGGCGGCGCGACGCCCGGCGGCACGATGCGCGATCGACATCGGCCCGCTCGACCGCTTGCTCAGCTCCCGCGGCGGCCGATCGTGCCCGCGCAGCTCCTGGCGTGGCAGTCTCGCCGTCGAGCGCGGCCGCGAGCCCGGCTCCTACGTCCACGCCGTCGAAGGTGACCACCCGTGAGTGAGCCCTCCTGCGCGTCGCGCTGACGTTCGATGCGGAGCATCCGGACCGACCCTGGTGCCCGCCCGGCAACGCCGAGCGCATCCTCGACGCGCTCGCGTGACGCCGGCGTGCGCGCGACGTTCTTCGTCCAGGGGCGATGGGCCGAGGCGTACCCGGCGACCGCGCGCCGGATCGCCGACGAGGGACACCTGGTCGGACACCACTCCCACTATCACGCGCGGATCGCCGCTGCTTCTCGATCGGCGGGTTACGCGAGCGACGTGCCGACGCGCGCCGCGACGCCATCGTCCGGGCCACCGGCCGGACCCGCGGCCGTGGTTCCGGTGCCCGTTCGGAGACGGCGCAGACGACCCGCGGGTGCTCGCCGTGCATCGACGCCGCTCGGGTACCGCAACGTGCATTGGCACGTCGAGCTCGAGGACTGGGAGCCGCGCGCGCACGGGCCCGACGATCGCGCGCCGACGCGGTCGCGGGCGTCCGGCACACGGCGACGGCGCCGTGCTGCTGCTCCACACCTGGCCCGGCGGGACCGGCGAGGCGCTGCCGCATCGATGCTGGAGGACCTGCACGGGGCACCGCGATTCGTCACGGTCGACGCGCTGGAGGACCTGCCGTGAAGGCGGCGCGGCGGTCCTCGCGGTCGACGGCGGCGGCTCGGAAGATCGACGCCGCGCTGCTCCGCCGCGACGGAACGGTCCTGGGCGCGGCCCGGATCGGCGACCGGCGCCGACTCGGACGGCGTCCCCGGCGACGACGAGCACATGCGCTCCGATCGTGCGAGGCGATCGCGCGCCGCCGCGCCGATCGCGGGCCTCGACCCGCGTGCCGCGCCCGTCGCCGACCTCGGCGTCTTCTGCCTGTCGCGGGCGCCGACCTTCCGGTCGACGATCGCCGGCATCGCTGCGATGGCTGCGCCGACACGAGATGGATCGGCGACGGACGTGCTGCGCAACGACACCTTCGCCGTCCTGCGCGCGGGGACCGACCGCGCCGTGGGGCGTCGGCGTCGTCTGCGGCTTCGGAACGAACTGCTCGGGCGTGTCGCCGGACGGTCGCGTGACGCGGTTCCCGGCGATCGGACCGGTGAGCGGCGACTGGGGCGGCGGCGAGCGAGCTCGGCACGCCTGCCGCTATGGCACGCGATCCGCGCCGAGGACGGCCGCGGGCGGACGGACCGGCGCTCGAACGCGCGCGTGCCCGACGCACTTCGGCATGCGACGTCGCGGCCAGGTCATGGAGGCGCTCTACTGCGGAACGCTCGAGGAGCATCGGCTCGCCGAGCTGGCGCCCGTCCTGTTCGCGCGCGGCCGCGCCGGCGACGACCGCATCGCGCGCGACGTCGTGCGGCGCGCAGGCCGACGAGATCGTCGCGATGGCGACCGCGCGATCCGGCGCTCGGGATGCAGACGCTCGACGTCGACGTCGTGCTCGGCGGCGGGATCTTCCAGCAGCGGCTGGCAGCCGTTCTCTGGAGCGTATCGACGTCGGGGTCCGAGCGGTGGCGCCGGACGCGCGCGTGCTCGTGCTTGAACGCGCCGCCCGTGGTCGGGGCGCGCCCTGATCGGGCCTCGATCGCATCGGCGCACGAGCAGGCGGCGTATCGCAGACACGTGCGCGCGAGCTTGACGCACGAACGGCTGGCGGCGAAGACTGCCGCTGCGCACACCGCGTCCCGACAGGATGCGCCACGAGCACGTCGACGGGAGGAGTCTGATGTCGAGGATCGTCTTGACCGGATCACCAAGTCTTCGGCGACGACGTGGTCGCCGTGCGACGATGTCGTCGCTCGAGATCGCGCGACGGCGAGTTCATGGTGCTCGTCGGTCCGTCCGGATGCGGCAAGTCCACGATCGCTGCGGATGATCGCCGGACTGGAGGAGGTCACCGCCGGCGAGATCACGATCGGCGACGCGCGAGGTCACCGACCTCGAGCCGAAGGCGCGGGACATCGCGATGGTGTTCCAGAACTACGCCCTCTACCCGCACATGACCGTCGAAGCAGAACCTCGCGTTCGGGCTGAAGCTGCGGCAAGACGCCGAAGGCGGAGCTCAAGCAGCGCGTCGTTCGATGCCGCCGACGATCCTCGGGCTCGATCGCGCTGCTGCAGCGGCAAGCCGGCGGAGCTCTCGGGCGGGCAGCGCCAGCGGGTCGCGATGGGCCGCGCGATCGTGCGCGAGCCCCAGGCGTTCCTGATGGACGAGCCGCTGTCGAACCTCGACGCGAAGCTCCGCGTGCAGATGCGCGGCCAGCTCATGCTGCTGCACGAGCGTCTCGACGACCACGACCGTCTACGTGACGCACGACCAGGTCGAGGCGATGACGCTCGGCGAGCGCGTCGCCGTGCTCCGCGACGGCGTCCTGCAGCAGGTCGACACGCCGCAGAAGCTCTACCGCCATCCCGCGAACCTGTTCGTCGCGGCGTTCATCGGCTCGCCGCCGATGAACCTCGTCGAGGCGAAGGTACGGTCGGGACGGCTGCTCTTCGGCGGATGGGATCTCCCGAGCGGCGAGGGCGTCGACCTCTCGGCGCTACGAGGGCAAGAGCGTGATCCTCGGCGTGCGTCCCTCGGACATGGAGGACGCGAAGGTCTGGCGCGACGAGTCGCCCCCACGATCGAGGTCATCGCCGAGGTGACCGGAGGAGCTCGGGTCGGAGGTGCAACGTCCTGTTCGAGGTGGACGAGCCGCCGGTGACGGCCGAGGAGATCAGGGCGGCCACCGATCGAGGACGGCGACGACGAGCTCCTCCTCGCGGCGGAGGACAGCCAATGTGCATCTTCTGCGCGAGCGTCGATGCACGCACCACGGTGAAGCCCGGCGGGTCGATCACGCCTCTCCCTGGACCCGTCGCGGTTCCATTACTTCGATCCCTCGACCGGCCGCGCGGTCGACGGCGACCCGGCGCGGAGGCTTCGGTCTGAGGGAACGCCGTCAGCGCGCCGAGCGCCGGGTCGCCAGTCCGCGACGTCCAGCGGAAGCCAGCACTCCACGGTCGTGCCTCCGCCGGGCGAGCTGAGGATCCGAGCCCAACCGCCCGCGAGCTCCGCCCGCTCGACGATCGTGGACAGACCCAGGTGACCCGGCGCCGGAGCGGCGTCCAGATCCGGCACGAACCCACGCCCGTCGTCGCGTATCCGCACGGTCACCCCGTCCCCGCGGAGACGGCTTCGATCCGGACGCGCGACGCCTTCTGCGTGCTTCGCGCGCGTTGACGACCGCTTCCTGCGCGATCCGGTACAGGAGGGCCCGCATGTCCGGATCCGGCTCCTGCGTCATCGCGTCGACGACCTCGACGACCCAGTCGCTGGCTTTCGCCGTCCGCTCGAGGTACACGCCGGAGCGCGGGAACGAGGCCCTCCCGGTCGAGGGCGGCGGGACGGAGCTCGAAGAGCATCGAGCGGAGCCGCTCGATCGCCGCGTGCGACCTCTGTCTCGATCCCCGCGATGGCCTCCGGCGTGACCGAGCTCGGGAACTCGGCGAGCGTCTGCAGGCGCATGTCGATGGCGCTCATCACCTGGATCGGATCGTCATGGATGTCCGCCGCGATCCGCTGGCGCTCCGACTCCTGGGCGTTCTGCAGGCGGCGGGCCAGCTCGCGTCGTTGCTGCAGGGTCCGGCGGAGCACGTCGAGGCTCCATCGAAGCTTCTCCTCGGCCTCCTTGCGCTCGGTGATGTCCAGCATCACCCCGCGCCAATACAGGAGCGTGCCGTCGAGCCCACGGACGGGCGCCGCCTCGTCGCGGATCCAGACCGTCCGCCCGTCCTTCGGTGATGATCCGATACTCATCGACGTACCGCTCCGCATTCCGGTTGGATTCCTCGTTCGCGAGTGAGACGCGATCGCGGTCCTCGGGATGGATCGAGGTCCTCCACAGCTCCGGGTCCGCCATCCATTCCTCCACGGAGTAGCCGAGCAACGACTCGATCTGGGGACTGGTGTAGAGGTTCGTCGAGCAGCTCGTCGGGTCGATCGATGTAGAGGATCGCCGGGACCCCCTCCACGAGCATCCGATAGGCGTCCGGGTGCAGCTCGTCGAACCGCCAAGCCACGTCCTCGCTCATACCCTGGTGATCGCCCCGCCAGCAACGCGATCCGTGGAACGATGCTCTCCAGGTCGAGCCACTCGTCGCGGCCGTGCGCGCCTCCGCCGACCGGTCCGAGGCCGTCGAGGGTCGGACAGCCGGCGCGCTGGTCGTGTTGCCGTCGGACGCTCCACCGGTCGCCGCGTCGGAGAGCGCGAACCCGAGCTCTTCCGCAGCGGGAACGGCCGCATCCACCAATCGCTGGGACGCGCGGCTCTTCTCCATCGGCCGATGCCCGGCGTCGGACCGGACCGAGATCGTCACACCCATCGCTGACGGGTTCGGCACAGATCAGCTTCGATCGCTCGCTTCGCCTCCTCGAGCGTCGCGAGCTCGGGCGAACGGAGATCCACCTCCAGGACGGCCTCCTCGGCCACGACGTTCGACCTGGTCCCTCCGCGGAGGACACCGATGTTGCACGTAACTCCGGGCCACCGCCCATGGATGTCGGCGATCTCGATCGCCTTGTGCGCCGCCTCGATCACCGCGCTGCGGCCCTCGCCTGGCTCGACCCCTGCATGCGCGGCGCGGCCGTGGATCCTGATCGCGTAGTCGGTGGTTCCCTTTCCGGGAGGAGACGACGTCGCCGTTGGCACGACCGGATTCCAAGATGAGCGCCGCGTCGTGGTCCGCGAGCGAGTCGCCTGATCGTCGCGGTCCGAGGATGGCGAGCCGATCTCCTCGTCGGGGTTGCACACGTAGGTGATGCGCTCGAAGCCGTCGACGCGCGCGTCGCGGAGCACGTCCACGGCGAAGAACCCCGCCAGGAGCCCTCTCTTCATGTCGCTCACGCCCGGTCCATAGGCGCGCTCCCCGTGGACCGAGAACGGTCGCTCGGCTGCCGTCCCGTCGTCGAACACGGTGTCCATGTGGCCGACCATCAGCACCCGGGCTCGGCCAGCGCCCCGGAACGTTCCCACGAGCTGGTCACCGAGCTCCGGTTGGTCCCCCGGGGTCGGGCCGATGCGTTCGACGTCCCAGCCTCCCTCGCGGAAGCGCGCCTCGCAGAGGTCGGCGATCCTGTTGACGCCAGCCCGGTTGAACGTTCCGGAATCGATGTTGACCATCGTTCGCAGCGCAGCGAGGTATCGGTCCCGTTGGGCGGCCGCGAGGTCACGGATCGCGAGCACGTCCATGAGCCGGACGCTAGCATGCCGCTCGTGGCCGGGGGCGAGCTGAACCGCTGGTGGCGCATCGGCCTCCCGATCGTCACGCCGTTCGTCCGGCTGATGTTCCGGACGCACGTCGAAGGCCTCGAGCATCTGCCGTCGAGTGGAGCGGACCATCGTCGCGTTCAACCACATCAGTGCCCTCGATGGGCCCGTGCTCGCGATCGAGATCGGCCGTCGGATCAAGCGGGAGAGCCGCTTCCTGGTTGCAGCCGAGTTCTTCCGTCGGGGGTTCTCCGGATGGATCCTGCGTCGGTACGATCGGATCCCGATCCAGTCGGGGCGAAGGTGACGATCCGCGCTCGAAGCCGCCCTCGACGCGGTGCGGGAGGGCGTCCTGCTCGCCGTGGCGCCCGAGGGAACGGTCAACGCCGACCCCGACACGCTGATGCGGATCCGGGCGGCGTCTCGCGCATCGCGCTCCCGAGCGGAGCTCCGTGGTCCCGGTCAGGATCTGGGGCACGCACCGCCGTTGGCCCAGGTCCGGCTTGTCATGGGCCCGGCCGTGGCGACCACGCCTGGCGATCGTCTTCGGCGAGCCGCTGCTTCCCTCCGGCGATGACGACGACGATGCCGAGGTCGAGGCGTTCGCGCGCACGGCTCCGGAGGCATCTCGTGCGGCAGGTCGAGCGAGCACGCTCGCTCAGTGGGGAACCACCCTGATCCGATCGCGATGGCCAGGTTCCCGAGCTCAGGCGGTGCCCGTCCAGCCGGGAGGCGAACGCGACGGGAGGGCCGGCACCGAGGTGCCGGCCCTCCCGCAAGGCCAGGTCGACGGCGGGGGTGCGAGGGTTGGAGACCAGACTCCCGCCGCGGGGGATGGGGTCGCTTGAGTCGTCCCGGCCTGCGTCCTTCCTCTCCGAGAGCGCTGCCCGCGCCGATCGTCCGAAGACGATCAGAGGCTTTCGACCTTCCTATCGCTCACAGGCACGATATGTACGCCCTCGATCGTGAAGGATCGGGTCGTCAACCAGGCTCAGTGCCCATGCGAGTTGGGCGGACGCGACCCCTCGGGTCCGTTGTTCCCAGACCCGTTGTCGTTGTGGGGCCCGTCGTTCCGGTGCCCTGGTCCCGATCGTGAGGATCGTCGCCGGGCTTCGTCGTGCCACCGCCACCGCTGCCACCGTCGACGCCGCGCGCGGTCGTTTCCTGGTCCGCCGGGCGAGGACGAGCCGGCGCCGGTGGCCTCCGGCGGAGGGCGACCCCGCGCGTGCGTTCGGAGCGTGCGCGCTTCGTCGGTCGTTCGATCCGGCTCCGGCGGAGGGCGGAGGGACGAGGATCGGGGCGGATACCGCGGGCGACACGGTCGGCGATCCACCATGCGACCCCCGCGATGCGACCGCGTACGCGATCCCGGCGAACGCGAGCGCGGCTGCGACGGCGATCGAGAGGGTCCTGCGCGCCTGCGGACGGCGCAGCGGGATGACGGGAGCCGGGACGTCGATCCTGGCAACGAGCGCCGCCCACCCCGACTCGGCAGCCGGCACCGCGACGGCCGCCGCGGCGCCCGTCAGACGGTCGTGGACCTCGAGGATGGACGCGGCGGCCGACCCGTGCACGGCGAGCAATCGTTCCCGGGGAGAGCTCCTCCCGAGCCCAGGCTCCGAGATCGCGATCCAGCTCGGTGCTCACGTCCGCTCCTCCAGCACGTCGGCGAGGGCCTTGAGCGCCCGCCACTGCTTCGCGTTGATCGCCCCGGGCGTCGTCCCATGGCCGCGGCGACCTCCTCGTTGGTCATGCCCACGAGGTACTTCAACTCGATCACCTGGCGTTGCTCGGTTGGAAGGTGCTCGATCGCACCGCGCAACGTCAGGATCTCGGCGGTCATCGGCTCGACCCCCGGTCGGGAAGGACCTCGCGTGGCTCGTCGCGCCCCCGCTTCCGGGCGAGTCGATCGCCACGTGCCGGGCGCGATCCCGTGTAGAGCCACGCGGCGAACGGAACGCCGGTGTCTCGATAGGACGAGCCCTCGCCAGGCTCGGAGGAACACCTCGGAAACCACATCCTCGTCCTCGGCGCCCAGCCGGAACCGGACCAGCCTGGACACGGCCGGCAGGTGGGTGCGATAGATGCTCGCCGAAGGCATCACGATCACCGTCCTGAGCTCGCCGGACGAGGGCACGCTCGTCCTCCCGCCCGTCGGGCTCGTATCCACCCTTCCCATCGTTCGAAGGGGGCGAGATGTTCGCGGGGGTACTGCCGCGGAACTGCGAGACCTCCATCCCAGCTGAGTCATCGGCAGTCACGGGCAGGCGGCTGAACAGCGAAGGGGCCGCCCCAGGGGCGGCCTTCAGACTGCTGAGGTCGAGCTCGGCGGCTCAGCTGCGCCGAGCGCGACCGTCGTTGATCAGGTTGGAATCGCGCAGCTTCCGCAGCGCCTCCCGCTCGATCAGCCGGACGCGCTCGCCGGACAGACCGAGCACCTTGCCGGTCTCCCGGAGGCGTCAGCGGCTGCCCGTTCTCCAGGCCGTAGCGCAGCGCCACGCACGTGACGCTCGCGCTCGTCGAGCACCTGGTCGACGGCGCCGCCGATCTCCTCGCGGAGCAGCTGCGTCCTCGACCTCGTTGAACGCGGCGTCGGAGTCGACCTCCTCGATCAGGTCGCCGAGCTCGGTGTCCTCGCCCACCGGGCGACTGCAGGGACAGCGGCTCACGGCGGCCCATCTCGGTCAGGTCGTCGATCTCCTCCACCGTGGTGTCGAGCGCCTTCGCCAGCTCCTCGCGGCTCGGCTCGCGACCCATCGACTGCGCGAACTGGAACCGCGTGCGGTTCAGCTTGCGCAGCCGGTCGTGGATGTGCACCGGAAGGCGGATCGAACGCGAGCGATCGGCGATCGCACGCGTGATGCCCTGGCGGATCCACCACGTGGCGTACGTGGAGAACTTGAAGCCGCGGCGCCAGTCGAACAGCTCGACCGCGCGCATCAGGCCGATGTTGCCTTCCTGGATCAGGTCGAGCAGAGGAAGTCCCTGGCCCTGGTACTTGCGGGCCACGGACACCACCAGCCGGAGGTTGGCCATGATGAATCGCTGGCGCGCCGCCTCGGCGTCTCGGACGTCGCGGCGGGCCTTCGCGATGCTCTTCTCAGAACGCAGGCGGCCGGCCCGGAGGCGATCCTCGGCCTCCTTGCCCGCTCTCGATGGTCATGGCGAGCTCGACCTCTTCCTCCTTGGTCAGCAGCGGCTCGCGGGCCGCCGCCTCGAGGTAGAGGCGAAGATCGTCTGCGTCGTCGGTCCCTAGGGGACGCGCTGGTTCAGGCACTTCGTATCACTGCTCCTCCTCGGGACCCGTTGCACCGCACGGCGCGGCACGCCAGGTCATCGAGAAAATCGGGTCATCCCTCGCGAGCGGCTTGGTGTGGGCAGGCGCACGTTGGGCAAACGCCTTGGCCGCTCGTTTTCCATGGTAGGTCGTGGTCCTACTTCTGTAAAGCTCAGCCCGTGTGTACGGGTGTGGAGGTCGTGTGAAAGCCCTGGTCGGACCCTGCGTGTGGTCCTTCTGGACCACCAACCCTCCCAGCTCTACGCCACCGAACCCTTCAACGTTCGAAGGACCCCGTTCTATGCCCGACGGCGGCTTCGACCGCCTCGGTAGGCTCCCGACGTGCTCCTCGAACTTCCCCGATGCAGACCATCGACCTCGACGGCCCGGTCGTCTACCGGTCGTGGGCCGGGCCATCCGACACGACGTTCGTCCTCGTCCACGGGCTCGGAGGATCACACCTCAACTGGCTCCAGGTCGCGGAGGGCTCTCGGGGCTGGGCCGGGTCGTCGCGCTCGATCTGCCCCTGGGTTCGGCCGGTCACCCGCGGCCGGGCGTGGGACCCGGGTGGATGGATCTGCGGCGCTCGCTCGCCCGGTTCATCGACGAGGCGGCGAGCGGTCGCGTCGTCGTGGTGGGGAACTCGATGGGGGGCTGATCGCCTCGGTCGAAGCGGCGGTCGAGCCCGACCGCGTGAACCGGCTGGTGCTCAGCGCCTCCGTGTTCCGTGGACCCGCGGGAGCCTCCCCCACCCGCGGTCCTCGCCGCGTTCTCCCCTGTACGGCCTCGACGGCGTTGGCGAGCGCCTGGTGCGAGCCGCCGCCGGTCGATGAGCCCAGAGGCGTTCGTCCGAGTCGGCCTCCGCCTACTCACCCCGACCCGGCGTGATCCCCGAGGAGGTGATCCAGGCTGCAGGTCGAGCTCGTGCGCGGACGCGGGACGATCCCGAACAGCCGAAGAACTTCATCGAGGCGGCACGGTCGATCGCGACCTACATCCGAACGCCCTCCTGGGGATCAGGACGACGGACGGGATCCGGTGCCCGGTCCTCGTGATCCATGGACGCCGCGATCGGTTCGTTCCCCGGGGTTCGCCGAGGCAGCGCTGGCGGCGAACCCCGCCTGGCGGGACGGATCTTGCCCGGCGTCGGGCACGTGCCTCAGATGGAAGCGCCGGGTCGCTGGTTGGGTGAGGTCGCGGACTGGTACGCCGCGACCCTGCGTTAGCTGAGCCCTCGCGGCCTTCTTCGAGGCCGCCGCGGCCAGATCGTCGATGCCGCGTTCGATGCCGCGCGCCAGGACTTCGATGTCCTTCAGCGTGTCCCAGTCCGCCGTCAGCCCGAATGCCATCGTCCCACCGAGCGACGTGCAGCCGATCGACAGCCCCCGTGCTCGCCGAGCGGCATCGCGGGAGTGGTTCGCGACGAGCCTGGCGCCCCCCCAGGTACAGGGGGCATCTGGGGAGCAGGGATGTTCGAGACGACGAGGTTGAACCACCGGCCGCGCGAAACGACGCGGGCGGCCACTGGCGTGCAGCGCCGGCGGGAGCGAAGGCCCCGAGGCCGATGATGGCATCGGCCGATACCGCCATCGACGACGACTTGAGATCCTCGGTCGCCCGCCGTACCTTCGCCAGTCGCGATCGAGGACCCATGCCCCCAGATCGGAGATCTCCACGAACGCTGGAGCGACGCGGTTTTCCCCGCGTCTCCGGCCTCCGCCTTCGACCGAACCGGGGCACGAGGCAACCAGCACTGCGGAGGCTCCGGCCCTTCGTGGACTCGCCGCGCGAGGCGAGGAGCTCGTGCAGGCCGATCGCGACGGCCGTCAGCACGACGTCGTTGATCGTGCCCCTGAAAGAGGACGCGCTTGATCGTCCGCAGTCCGTCGAACGGGACGTCGGCGGTGGCGAAGCGTCGCGCGGGTCCGGTCGGACCGTCGAAGGGACCCCGGGGGGCAGCCCCATGCCCGCCGGTGCCCGTCGCGCCGGAGACCGTCCGAACGACGGTCTCGATCGCTCGTTGGGGCGCGCGCCGCGCTGCCTGCAGGCACTTTCGGCCGGATGGGATGTCATCTCCTCGAAGGCCGCATGGACCAGATCATCGCGAGGCGGGATCGGCTTCGGGTCGCCACGGGGCGGCCGGCGGCGCGCCGAGCGGTGTGTCCGCCTCGAGGTCGAACAGAGCCGATCCGATCAACATGCTGCCGATCCCGTCCGCGAGCGCGTGGTGAAGCTTCAGGAGGACGGCCGTCCGTCCGCATCGACTGCCTTCGGAGCACGTAGAGCTCCCAGAGGGCTTCGATCGATCGAGCGGTCGGGAGAGGACGCCGGCCGACCGATCGCTCCAACTGGAGCCGACCGCCGGGGGACGGAACGGCCGAGCGGCGGAGGTGGAAGATCCAGATCGGACCGGTCATCGTCCACCCGCACCGGATACGGCCGATGTTGCCCGGCGCCGGAAGGACACGTTGTCGCAGCCGGGGTGCCGGAGATCGATCCGGGCCTCGATTCGACCGCCTGCACATCAGTCGCAGGTGAGCGACGGCCGTCTTCGCGCGGCGCGAATGGACCGGCAGTGCCGGCGACGTGCATCGTCTGTGAAACCGGGTCTCGAGATGGGAGAGCTCGCATCCAAACTGGAGAGGCGTTCGCCTGGCCATCGACCCACGCTAGGGTCCGCGCCGATGGGCCGACGACCCGTGCTGCGCGGCATGCTGGCCGTGACGGCGCTCATACCGGTTCTCCTCAGGTTCGGTCGCGACCGCCTGGCAGGATCAGAGGTGGCTCGGCGGCTCCGCGACTCCCGCCCGGTGTGGGACCCGGACGGGAACCGGTGCCGTACCGGGTACGCGGGAACGATCCGCGTGCCGCAGGACTTCGACACGATCAGGCCGCCGTCGATCACGCCGAGGCCGGGCGCGGGATGGTCCTGGTCGCCCCGGGGTCTATCGGGAGTCGGTGACGGTCACGACGCCGTACCTCACGATCCGGGGACTCGATCGCGGCCGGACGATCATCGACGGCGGATCCAAGCGCGCGGACGAAGGGCGCAGGTGTTCGCGGCCGACGGCGTCGCGATCGAGAACCTCACATCTCGGAACAACCTCCATGACGGCTTCTCCTGGCACGGCGTGCACGGCTACTGGGGTCGATACCTGACCGCCTACGACAACAGGGGATCCGGCATCGCCGCCCGTATGGCTCGGACGACGGCCAGCTGGACCATTCCCTCGCGAGCGGCTCTCCCCGTTCGGGATTCTCGGTGCAGGGTTGCTCTCCGTGCCGCGCGGTCATCACGGACGTCGTCGGCACGGATACCGCCGCGGGGTTCAGCGGGACCAACGCCCAAGAGGTCGCGATCGTGAACAGCGAGTGGACGAACAACATGTCCGGGATCGTGCTCGGAACACCCAGGACGCCGAGGTCGGCGCTCCCCAGCGCGACCGCTGATCGCCGGCAGATTACGTCCACGACAACGGCAACCTCGCCGCACCGGCGGTCGCGCTCACCTATCCGTCGTTCCGGGATGGGCATCGTCGTGGCCGGCGGCCTGGACAACCGTGGTCACGGGGAACCTGATCGAGGATCAACGGACCTACGGGATCGTCGTGGTCCCGATCCTCGATCGGAACCTCGTGGCCGACCTCGGGCAACGAGGTCCGCGACAACGTCGTTCGCCGGAGCGGGCTCGCCGATCTTGCGTTGGCGGCGCCCTCGCTCGGGAGGAGATTGCTTCGCGGGCAACGGATCATCGACGAGCGAGCCTCCGGCGATCGAGGCTCTTGTACCCCTGTGCCGGTTGGCGCCCGATCCCGGCCGGCGGTGGCTCGCCCGCCGTCACGATGGAGGCACTGACGCGTTCCCTCGATGCGACGGACGGCAGCTTCGCGCACGGCGACACTGGAGGACGCACGGGGCGCCCGCCAGCGCAGCCCGGCATGCCGGGCGATGCGGCGGCGGCGCCCCCACCCTCGCCATCCCGGCGAGTCCGTGCCCGCACAGCCGTACCGGATCCGCCGCCCGTCGATGAGATCTCATCGACGGGGGCCGACCGTCTCGGAACAGCTCAGCGTGATGGGTCTGCCGCTCGCGAGCTCGTGGTGGAGCCTGCTGATCGGCCTCTACGGCTACGTCTTGCCGTTCGTCCTCTATGCGACCTGGGTCGCGGTCGCGCTCTGGGACCTGATCCGTCAGGAGTCCGAACCGATCCCGTATCGGACGCGCTGGATGCTGGTCGTGCTGGTGGTGCCGTTCATCGGCCCCGCTGTTGTACTTCGCGTTCGGGCGCTCGCCGATCCCGCGACAGCTCCGGCTCATCCTCACGGTGGGCGGCATCGCGGTCTACGCCCTGTTCGTGCTCCTGGGCGTCGCGTTCGGCACCTGAGCGGTCCCGCCGGATCGAGGCCGATACACTCGCTCCAGTGATCGCGTGCGGGCGCTGCGGCGCATCAATCCCGAAGATGCGCGATTCTGCGTTTCGTGCGGGTCGCGCCTCGGCCTCGTGTGCTCGTCCTGCGGCGCGGAGCTCAGCGGGCCGGTGCGCTTCTGCCCCTCGTGCGGCGCGCAACGTGACCCAGGTCTCGGCGGACGAGCAACGCAAGGTGGTCTCGGTGCTCTTCGCCGATCTCGTTGGGCACACCAGCAGATCTGACGGCGCCCGACCCCGAGGACGTCCGTGACGTGCTCCGCGAGTACTACCGCGCGGTCAGGGCCACGATCGAACGGTTCAGGGGGTCGTCGAGAAGTTCATCGGCGACGCGGTGATGGCGGTCTTCGGCACTCCCGTCGCGCGCGGCGACTGACGCCGAACGAGCGGTCCCGCGCGGCCTGGCGATCCCGAAGATCATCGAGCAGCTCAACGAAACCTCCTCGTACCCGGATCTGGAGATCCATATGGCCGTCAACACCGGCGAGGCGGTCAGTCACGATCGAACCCGGTTCCCCGATGGGGAGCTCCTCGTCGCCGGTGACGTGGTGAACACCGCCTCACGGCTCCAAAGCGCCGCGCCTCCGGGACAGGTCTTGATCGGCGAGGAGACCTTACCGGGCCACGCGACGGGCGATCCGGAGCGAGCCGGTCCCGCCGGTTTCCGCGAAAGGGAAGCGAGAGCCGATCCCGGCGTGGATGGCGATCGAAGCGCTCGTGCCGCTCGCGGTCCGGCCGGCGCAGATGACGTTCGTCGGTCGTGACAGCGAGTCGGGCCTCATCCGCGACATCTGGAGACCGCGCGGTCACCGAGCGACGACCGCACCTCGTCACGATCTTGGGCGAAGGCGGGCATCGGCAAGACGCGACTCGCTGAGGAGATCTCGTTCGACGTGAAGGCCTCCGGCGGTCAGGCGTTCCACGTTCGAGAGCTGCCGTACGAACAGAGCTCGGGTTACGAAACGTTCGTGCAGCTCATCCGCGAGGTCGCCGGCATCTTCGAGTCGGATGCGAATCCGGTGGCGATGTCGAAGCTCCGAGGCCTCCTTGGATCAGCCTCGGTCTGGAGGACCCGGCGTTGGTCCAGCTCTTGTCGGTCTTCGTCCGAACCCCCGGAAGCGGTGGCGGACGACCGACGGTCGCTCTTCGAGGCGGCGCGTCGGTACGTCGAGGCGTTTGCCTCGGCGGGCGGGACCTTGATCGTCTTCGAAGACGTCCACTGGGCGCACGCCAGCACGCTCGACCTCATCACCTCGCTCGCAGGACGCGCGAGAGACGCTCTCGATCGTCTTCCTCGCACTCTCGCGACCCGGAGCTCCTCGACCTCCGGCCGGCATGGGGCGGCGGGCTGTCGTCGTCCACCACGATGCGCCTGGAACCGCTCCCACCTGCCGCGGCTCATTGGCTCGCCGCGGGGCTCGTCGGGGAGGGTCAGCCCGAACTCGCCGAGCGGATCGAGACCGCGGCGAGCGGCAACCCGTTGTTCATCGAAGAGATGGCCGCGTGGATGCTGGAACGCGACGGCGAGTTCCGATGATCTGCCCACCACGGTGCGGGCGATGATCGCCGCGCGGTTGGATGTCGCTTCCCCGCGAGGAGCGCGAACGTTCTGTTCGACGCGCCTCCGTCGTGGGGAAGGTGTTCTGGATGGGGCCGCTCGCGTCGCTTCGACCGGACGACGGGGACCTGGACGAGATCCTCGGATCGCTCGAGCGGCGCGACCTGATCAGGATGGAACGGACGTCCGCGGTCGAGGGAGACCGCGAGTACGCCTTCCGCCACATCTTGATCCGCGATGTCGCCTACGCGACGATCCCGCGGCGGGCTCGACGTGAGCGGCATGAGGCCGTCGCTCGCACGTCGAAGACAGCGCTCCGGACACGTCGGCGGTGGCGACGATCCTCGCGTACCACTGGCGAGAGGCCGGCGACCCCGAACGTGCGGTCACGTACCTCTTGACGGCGGCGGAACGCGCGGAGCAAGCCTGGGCCTACCCGGAGGCCGTCGAGCTCTACGAGGACGCGCTCTCGTTGATCCCGAAGGATGACGACGACGGCGGCGGTCGATCGGGTCTCCGTCGCACGGTCGCCGGCATCCGTCACGAGCACACGGTGATGGACGAAGAGCAGCTGAAGCGGCTCGCCGGCGACGGCTCGGCGCTGGTGCTTGCGGAAGTCGTCGGGGTCCACGTCGCCGCCGATCTCGAAGATCACCTCGATCGTGTGGCCACCCAGCGCCTCGGCGTGTTCGTGCACCAGCGATTCGCTTGGCGATCGATGAGATGCAGAACGTCTTGACGTCTCCGTCCGGTGTCGTCACGACGTGGCTGTGCTCCCAGGTGATGTCGGTGAACCGGTTGTCGATGAGCTCGGTGCTTCGGGTCGAGCGGATCTTCATGTGCTCGTCGTCGACCCTGCCGAAGTTCGCGTTGTACGAGGTAGCGGGGCACGGGTATCCCTCTCGTCGGGTCATCGAGCGTACGCTTCCGCAGCGAGGGAAGGTCAATCGAGCCGGCGAGGTAGACCTGGCCCGGTTCGCTACGGGCCCTCCAGCTGGATCCGCATCCGCTTGTTGGCCTTGCCCTTCGACTCGGTCTTGACGACACGGACCCGCCCGACCTCGCCGCCGTCGAGCGCACGTGCGTCCGCCGTCGGCCTGCTTGTCGATCCCTCGATGTCGATCACGCGGATCGGATCGATCGATGGCGGAACCAGGTTGATCTTCGTCCGGATCAGATCGGGGTCCCGGAGCGCCTCGGCGCGTGGGAGGAGGACGACGTGGACCGGACGGTCCTCGGCAGAGCCGGGCATTGAGCTTGGCTTCGACGTCACGGCCGAGCTCCGGCGCTCATGGACTCGAGCTCGAAGTCCATCCGCGCGATGCCCCGGACTCCATGTTCCCGCCGGTCACCTTCGCACCGTAGTCGGCGAAGATGATGCCGGACAGCGAATGGAGCGCGGTGTGCGTCCGCATGTGCAGGTAGCGTCGCGGCCAGTCGATGTCGCAGGTGACGGCGCGTCCCGACGGGAGGCGTCGTCACCCTCGACGACGATGGACGATCTCGCCCGTCTCGCGCGCTTGACGGTGTCCGTCACCGGCCGTGAGCGTCGCTCGCCCCAGCGAAGGACGCCGGTATCGCCCCGGCTGTCCCCCTCCGCGCGCGTAGAACACCGTTCGATCCAACACGACGCCTGTCATCCGATCGCGCCGACGACCGTCGCCGCACAGGTCGCCAGGTACGCATCTCGTGAGAAGAGGTCGTCGGTCACCGTCCGCGGATGCTATCGCGGCATCAGATATCCGGCTCGACCACGCGCGCACCTCGAGCGAGCGGTGGCGACGACCGCCGCGGCGAGGATCAACCCGCCGCCGACCGCCGTCGACGGTCGAGATCGGCTCATCGAGGAAGACGGCGGCGAGCACCGGCACGCTGAGGGGCTCGAGGACGCCGATGATCGCGTTGCGCACCGCACCGATCAGGTGCAGGCTCGCGATCATGCAGACGAACGCGCCTGCCGGTGAACGCGCCCATGCCGAGCACCGGAGCCCCGCGAACGAGCCGGTCGGTGTGCTCCAGCCGTGGAAGACGATCGCGTAGGTCGAGATTCGGCAGCCGACGCTCCGGCGCGGCGAGCCACGCGGCGGTCGTGAGCGGGTTCGGTGCGACTGGATCACCCGGTCGGCGGCGGTCAGGTACCCGGTGTAGGTGCAGCGAACAGAGGATCGCCAGCGACGATCCCGATGGGCGCGATCTCCACGCCCGACCCGCCGACAACGACGATCGCGCTGCCGACGATCGCCATCGCGAGCGCGGTCACCAGACGTCCGCGGGGATCCTGCGATCGAGCGCGATGGCCAGCAGCATCACCCAGACCGGGTACAGGTAGAAGAGCAGCGTCACGCGTCGCCGCGCTCCCGTGGTTCAGGGCGGCGAAGTACAGCGCCGATTCCGACCCGTACCCGATCGTCGCCGCGAGGGCGAGGCCCAGCCGTTCGCCGGGCTTCGGCGTGAGCGGGCGGCGCGTCGCGATCGCCACCGACGGCGAGGATCACGGCAGCAACCGCGAATCGGAAGAACAGCAGCGGCGAACGGCGGCTGCCCTCGGAGGAGGCCCTTCCCGAGGATCACGACGAACGAGAACTGCACCCCCATCAGGACGGCCAGCCCCGAGCCCGCCAGCGTCGTTCGTTCGGCCGACCGGAGCCCGACGCTGGTCGATCGCTCATCCGAGGAACCGAGCCACCCGGTCGACCAGCTCTGGGATCGACGCGTACAGCTCTTCCTCCGAGCCGAGCATGATGAGGCTCGCTGTTCGGGATCAGCTCGCCGAGGACGCGGCCGAGCTCGGCCGGGTGGATCGGATCGCCTTCTCGCGCGATCACGAGCGTCGGCGCGTTCACCCGCCGGAGCAGCTCGCGATCCGCGATCGCGACGTCCAGCGTGACCTCACGGAGCGCGCGAGCAACGCCGAGGGGTTGCAGGTCCTGCCACAGCAGCATGTCGACGTCTCGGAGCCACGGACGATCCTCGTACTCGCTCGCTCGGTCCCGAGCCCCGCAGGATCTCTTCGATCGCGTCGTCGGTCGGGAGCGTTTCGAGCAGATCCGCGGTGCGTTCGAACCCGGCGACCTCGGTCTCCGGAAAGCGGCACGTCCAAGGCGGCGGGCAGGATGAACACGAGCCGTTCGAAGCGATCCGGGTCCTCGGACAGCAGCCGGGTGATCGCTCCCTGACCCAAGCGAGGTCCCGACCGCCCGGGTGGCGCCGTACGCGCGCGCGACCGCATCCACGTCTCCCGCGAAGTCGGCGAACCGGTAGTGGCCGGCCTCGGGCGTGCCGGAGTGTCCGTGGCCCCGGAAGCAGAACCGAACCTTCGTGCCCGGCGCCATCGGCGGTGAACGCGGACAGCTCTTTGCACGAGTTGGTGAGGCCGTGCGCCAGCACCGTGACGGGCTCGCCGGCGCCGTCGATCTCGACATGGAGCCGCGTCCCGTCGTGACGCGAGGACCTCGGCCACGGCTCAGGTTTCGGTCGACGCGGCCAGCTCTGCCGCCTCATCCGTCCACGAGGTCGTCCTGCGGCGCGAAGTCGAACGGATCCGTCGCGACCACGCGGCGACCATCGCGGTGAGGACGAGGAAGATCGCGCCCGACGACCAGCGAGGATCACGCGGGTCCGCGCGGCGTCGTCCCTCGATCCAGACGACGGACAGGATCGCCGCCGGGAACGATGAACCCGAGGTTGTAGCGCGATGTCGTACAGCGCGAACGCGCGCCCACGGAAATCGTCCGGCATCGCTTGCTGCGTGATGGTGTCCGTCGAGATCTTGCCGAGGAAGAACGAGAAGAAGCCCACGAACAGCAGCGCCGCGAACGCTGCGACGGTGAGGATCCGCGCCGAAGACCACGGTCGCCGCGCCGAGCAGAAGCATCGAAGCGAGCAGCAGCCTGATCGGCGGCACCCGGTCCTTCAACCGCTGCGCGACGATCAGACCGAGCGCGCCGCCGACCGAGCCCCCACCCCGGAGAGGATCTGCGAGAGGGTGTCGGCGTCGCCGCCCTGCACGAGGTTCTTCGCGTAGCAGGGCGAAGCGTCATCAGGACGAACCCCAGAACTGGTAACGGAGCATCTGGAACGACGGAGAGTCCGAGCGCCGCCGCCGGCCGGCCGGCGACCTCCTCGGATACCCGCGGCCACCGTCCGAAGGATCGCGACGCACCTCCTGGCCGAGGCTCGTGTCCTGATGCCGGGCCTCGACCGTCCGCATCTGCCTCGAGACCACGGCCCCGACCACGAGCACGCCGCCGCACCGAACACGACCCCGATCCAGAGGCGCGACCTGCCCCGCCACGATCGTGCCGACGCCGATCCCGAAGACCTGCGCGAGCCCGCCGCCCGGCCTGCGAGAGCCCGTTGCCCTGCAGGAGGTCCTTCCCGGAAAGCACGTCGGGCAGCGCCGCGGACTTGATCGCGAGCGCGATCCGCGCGACCGATTGAGCGACCAGCAGCCCGAGGATCAAGCCGACCGTCGGCCCGACCTCGCCCTCCGGCGAGCCCGATCCCAGCGGGAGGATGACGAGGATCACGATCAACGTGACCAGCGCGGCGCTCACGATGTCGGCCCACCACGCGACCCGCCGTCGCTCGAACCGGTCGATGAACACCCCGACGAACGGCGACAGGAACGTATAGGGGATGTAGAGCGCGAGGACGACCTTGAGGAGGTAGTCCGCCGACGGCGCGACCGAGATGTCGAACCCCTTCTCGCCGCCGAACACCAATCGCTTTGAAGATGGCTCCCTGGACGACACCCTGGCCGGCCTGCGCCAGGAACTGGTAGCCCATCAGGACGGAGTAGTCGCGGTTCGAGAAGACCGCGAACAGGTTGTTGAAGAATCCGCCGAACGCTTCGAGCAGCCGGCGCAGCCAGGCATCGCCCAGCCGGAGCGCCGCGCCGAAGCCGATCGCGACCGCGACCACGGCCCACCCCTTCCCCGTCGAGAGCGGTCCGCGCCAGATCGCGAGGGTTCCGATCCCGGCGAGCAGTGATGAGCACGACGGAGCCCGGGGATCAGCGCGAACCGATCGATCGTCGACTCGAGCCCGAACCAGCGCCCCGCGAGCCAGCCGGGCACGACCAGGAGCAGCGCGAGGATCGCGATGACGAGCAGCGTGTGCGGCAGGTTGGCGAGCGGGCCCGGGTGGTTGACGAGGGATCTCGACGGTGGCGTTCGCGACGGCGTTCGCCTGCGCGACCACGTCGGGCGGCGGCGACCACAGCCCCGGCTCCTGGACGACGACCACGTCGGGACCGATCGCGACCCCGTGCGCGAGCGCCTCATCGATGCGCTGCCGCCGCGATGCCTCGGTGCAGGTCGTCAGACGCCGTTGCACAGCCCGCCGTAGTACTCGCCGGACCGATGGAACACCGCACGGCTCGAGCGGGATAGGTCTGCTCACGGAGCCGGAGCTCTTCGAAATGGCTCTCGGCCGCTCGGTCATAGCCGATGCTCCCGTGCGTGCTGGTGGTCACCCGGCCGGCGAGGAAGTTCTCCAACGAACCGAGGGTAGGTCGCCTGGTACTTCGCCGAGGTACCGGGAGCCCCGTTCGGAAGACGTTCGTGTAGGTCTTGGCCCACCCGTAAGCCGTGTTGGTGTGGGTCGCGGGATCGTCCTCGTCGTCGTCGTTCACGATCAGGACGAGCGGTCGCACGCCCGCGGCTCGTGCCACGACGTCGATCGGCGGCGAGGGAACCGCGGACGGACTCGTCGGGATACTGGTTCGCCGCGCTGACCCAGCGGTGCTGGACGCCGTCGATCAGCAGGAAGCCCAAGGAGCCGAGGACCAGCGCGGACGCAGCGGCGACGGCGACGATCCGGCGCGATCTGGTCGCTCCGGGCGAGCGCGACGCCGCGCGGGGCCCGCGATCGCGGCGACCGCAGCCACACCGAACGCCCACGGAGCGATCTGCGGTTCCGTCAGCTTCGCCGCGTCCACGAGCCACGCGACCACGACGATCCGGCGACCAGCGCGAAGCCCCGGAGGAGCGACCGGCGGTCCCGCTGGGTTCGCGCCCACCAGATCAGCGCGAAGGCGCCGAGGCCCACGAGCGCCATCGGCGCGGCGGTCGGCGTTCATGAACCGGTAGTAGGGGACGACCGGCGAGTTCGGATCTCCGGAGACCTGGGTGCTGGCGCCCAGCACGACCGACGCTGATCCCGAGCAGCGGGAACAGCCACCAGCTCGCGGTTACGTCGAAGGTGATCCGCAGGGAGCCGGCGGCGTCGCGCGAGCAGGATCGTCGACCCGATCGCACAGCGCGATGAACGGTCACCACGATCACGCGGCTGCATCGAGCCGATCCATTCTCGAGCAGTCGGTCGACGAAGAACGCCTTCGTGTACGGAGGTGGGAGGGCCGCTTCCTTGAGGCTGGCCGTGGTTCCCCCAGATGCCGACGACCCAGCTGGCCAGTCCCACGAACATGCCGAGCCCGACCGGGAAGCAGCATCGGCCCGTCGGATCGGAGGGCTTCGCCGAGACGGAACCGGCTCGTCACGAAGTGGAACCCGAACACCGCCAGGAGCGTCGCGCCGAAGAGCACGCAGGTCGTTGGGTGGGTGAACGCGGCCGCGATCCCGATCAGGAAGAGCGCGGTTCGTGCGCCCCATGACGTCCGCGCTGCGCCGAGGAACGCCAGCATCAGGCTCAACAGGAAGAGCACCGGTGATGTTGTCGAGGTAGCCGACGTAGGGCGTGGTGAGGAACAGCGCCACCGGTTGCGAGCAGCATCGTGAGAAGGCGACCGGATCCTTCCGGCTCCGGGCCGCGCCGGCCCCCAGCGCGAGCCCCGTCAGGATGGGCACGCCCGAGCATCAGGAGCTTGGCCATCGAGTAGGTGTCGATGCCGGCGACGCGCTGCAAGAGGGCGCCCTCGAGCGGAACGGTCACCCGGTAGCCGCCCGAGAACAATCCGTCCGGTCCCCAGTCCCCGACGACGGAACCCGGATCGTCCTCCATCACGACGTTCGCCCGCCACGTGTACCAAGCGGGTCACGGGTCGGGGCCGCCAGCGACGGGTCGGCGACGAACCGCCAGCCCAACACGCTCAGCATGAGGAGGGTGGCGGCGGCGAGGATCCACCAGGATCCGAGGCGGGCCGCGGCGACCGGCGGGCGGAGCCCGCCGGTCGCCACGGCCGGGCTCACCTGTCGGTCGGTCGAGGTCATGAGGCTCTCCGGTCGGGACTCTGGCGCACGCCCGACGGGCGGCGGGACGCCGACCGCGGGCGAGTGTACAGCCCGACCTCTCGCGTCACGCCTTCGCTCAGTCCTTCCAGGGATCGACGGCGGGCCGGGGCCGGCGAGACGGAGGCGGAGGCGGCGGTCGTCGTCGGAGGAACCAGACCGCCCCGCAGCAGGACCAGCGCCGCGAGGATCGCGACGACGATCGAGCCGTTGCGCGTACCGGTCGAACGAGACGGAGGCGCGGTCGCGCCGACCGGCGACTGACCAACCGCGAAGAACCCGAGGCGGCCGACCGCCGCGTGCACGGACTGCTGCTGAGCGATCGCATCGTCGCTCGGGATCGCGGACCACGACCGCTCGTCCGTGGACCGGAGGATCGTGTCCGTGAACCCGACGCCCTGGAAGAGCAGCGGGTATACGAGCCCGAGCTCCCTCGGGTGCGGAGATCGCCCACGGACGCGCCGCTCGGCTCGTACGTCGCCGTCACCTCGATCACGTTGCCGGCCATCTGCACGCCGGCGGGAAGGGTCGCGTCGGGCTTCGGGGCGAGGGGGTCATGACGAGCTGCACCTGGGTGTCCGCCCGTGGGGGCGATGGCACCCTGCCCCCAGCGCGAGAGCTCGCCTGGAAATCCCGGGTCGAGAACACGGTGGCTGCCGACCCCTTCGGTGGGGCCTCAGCGCGATCATCGAACGGCCGGCACTGGGGGTTTTGTTCGTCGAGGCGAGCGCGGGGGAGGAGCCACCCACCGGTACAGCGGCGGCGGCGCCAGCCCGTCGAGGATGGGACGACGCGACGCAGGCCCCAGCGAACCACTCACCACCGCGCCGACGAGGTAGGCGAGACACAGCGCCGCGCCCGCGACGGCGGCACGCCGGCGGGCGCTCACGGCTCGATCCGGATCGCGGCGATCGGTGCGGTCGCGAACCGCTGCGGCCACACCACCGCCCGCACCCCGGGGCGAACCCATTCCCAGATCACGCTCATCGCTCGGAGGTTGGCGCCGGGGTCCGGGGACCCCGGCGGCGCGAACGTACGAGACCGCTGCCGTTCGGGAGCTCCCCGATCGGCACCCGCATCCGAGCGCCGCGGCGGCGGCGATGCCTCGGGTGTCATCTGATCCGCGGCGGGAAGCACCATGTGGAACAGCGCCCACGCCGCGGAGAACCCGGCGAGTGCCGCCGCGCTCATCTCCTCGTGGTAGCGGCCCTCGTACGCGGTTGACGCGCGGTCGAGCAGCACCGACCCGAAGGGGTCAGACCCGCCGGATCGACGTATTCGCTGTCGAGCTTTGTCGGAGGAGAACAACCCGACCGCCTCGCGGCCGAGCGCGGCACCGAACGCCGGCATGCAGTAGCTCGACGACGTCCCGATGTTGGTGATGAGCCGCAGCCCCTGCCGCACCATCTCCCGGCGGAGCGCGATCCCGTCGCGGACGTACGCCGAGACGAACAGGACGTCGGGGTGCACCCTCGCGATCCGCCGGATGACCGCGCGGGCATCCAGGTGGGCCGCGTCATAGACGAAGCGGCCGACGAAGGGCAGCCCAGCGATCTGATGCGGGCGATCGCGCCGTCGGCGACGGCGCTCCCGTACACGTCGTCCACGTTCGCCACGGCGAACCGCAACGAACAGGGGGATCGGACGGAGCATCGGGAGCAGCTGCCGATCCACGAACGAGATCGCATCGCTCCCGAGCAGTTCCCCGCTCGGCGCAACCCGGAAGAACAGCTTGCCGCCGCTGGAGGGGACGAGGACCCGACCGCGCCCGTCTCCCAGAACAGGACGTCTCGCCGGGCGGCCTCCAGCGGCGGCCGGTTGCGAGATCGTGCTCCCGTAGCTCCCGAGGATGAAGCGGATCCCTCGATCGGCGAGGTTGTCCACGGCGCCCGGGGCGGCATCGCCACCGGCGACATCCAGCCGGGCGAGCTCGATCGGTCGCCCGCCGATCCCCCGTCGGCGTTCACCAGATCGGTCGCGAGCGAGACACCGCGGAACTCGTCCCGTCCGCCGGGGCCTTGCGGAACCACTGAGGGGGTAGATCGCACCGACCCGGATCGGCTCCGGGCCCCTCGAGCGCGAGACGCCGCCGGCGAGCAGCGAGGAGACCGCCAGTACCGCGAGCGCCCTTCTCATCGGAGGACGGCGACGAGGTTCGCGACGACGTGCGTCGTCGCGGGCGCGCCCACCCCCCCGATGCCCATCGCTGCCACGACAACAGGAGCCCGGCTCCGAGGTCGACCCAGAAGACCGCCGGACCGTAGATCGGGACGTGGAGCGCCGCGAACAGGAGCGCGGACCCGCCGATCGCGATCGCCGCCCCGAACCGCACGAGCCCGCCGTAGACGAGCCGCCGGAAGAACAGCTCCTCCGACACGGCGGCGGAGCGGAGTTGAGCAGCAGGACCTCCGGGCCGTGCGGGACGGGGAAGCCGGGGCCGACGAGCCACGCCGCGAAGGCGATCGCGGCCACCCCCGTTGCCGTGACGATGAAGGGGCGAGAGCGACGATGCATCACCCCGCGTGACCGTGGCCGCCAGCGAGGCCGAGCCCAGCACCACGTACAGCGCGGCGAACACGCCCGACGGTCACCGGGAGACCGATGAACGAGGTGCGGACGAGCAGCAACGCCGAGCCGGCGATCACCGCGAGGACCATCGCCAGGTCGGCGTCGGCCGCTCGCGACCGACGCGCGTGGACCGACACCGCGATCAATGCTTCACCTCGAACGCGACCTGGGCGATGACGCGCGGGTCGAACGGAAGGTGGTCGGAGGCGTGACGAACTCCACGCGCAACACGTGCAGGCCGGGTTGGACGGCCGTGAGCTTGGCGCTGGTGGAGAAGTTCATCGATTCGATCTGATCGTCGAGGTACAGATGGAGATGCCCTTGATCCGGGCGTGATGTTGGTGGTCGTCACCGGGACGATCGTGGCGTTCTCCAGCCGGACCTTCACGTCGACGACCGATCCAGTGGACCACCTCACCGTCGGTCGGCGTCACGATCTGGACCTTGGCAGGACTGCTCGGCCTGGCGCTCGGGAGGAGTCCGAGGCGCTGGTCGCCGACGAGCACGCGGCACAGAGCACGAAGAGCACCAGCCACCCGACGACCGGTCGACGATCAGCCGCGCGAGCGTATCGGCCCCCACCTCCGCGGCGCAATCGGCGCAGAGCCCGAGCAGGTCCAACCGGTGGAGACACGAGCGAACCCCGCACGCTTCGCCAGATCCGGTCGAGCGTTCGTTCCGAGCGTTCGCTCGGCTCTCGGGAACGTCCACATCACGCATCTTGCCGCATCGCGAACAGAGCGAGGTGGTGGTGGTGGCCGATCAGGTCCTCGGCCAGCTCGTACCGCCCGAACTCCTCATCCGTCACCAGCCGTCGCACCACCCCGGCCTGCTTCGAGCGCGGCGAGGTTCCGGTAAGACCGAGCTCTGTTTGAGACCGGAGCCGCCCGCGAGGATGTCCGGGATCGACACTGGGCTCCCCGCGTCGGCGAGCAGCTCGGATCGATCGCCGACGTTGCGTCGTGTACCGCTGGCCGGCTGAACGGAGCCTCGCCGTCGCGGTCGCGTCGAGGTCGAAGCTCATCCGTGTTCCTCTCCGCGGAGCTCGAACAACGCCTCCGGGTACCGGACGCCGAGGCCCCGGGCTGCGTGCCGCGGGCCGAGGCCCGCGGGACGCAGCCCGCGCGCCCACCGCGCGATCCGCGTTCCGGACGGGACTGGCGCGGAGCGCGACCAGATCGTCGATCGCCTCCAGGTACACGGCGGCGGTCGTCGTGGGCGCCAGCGCATCGCGCGCGTACGCCCCCGCATCGGTCGCCGATCGCCGCTCGACCCTCCGGGTCGCCCGGCGAGTCGACGTATGACGTCCGCGAGCTCCTCCGGATCGGGCCGTCCCGGCCCGATCCGGACCATTGACGTCGTCGGGGACCTCGAGGTACGTCCCGATGCCGCTCACGATCGTGGGCGTTCCCACCTGGAGGGCTCGCAACGAGGGAGCCGCTGGACTCGCCCCGGTGTGGGTACCGGAGGTTGACCAGGATGTCGAAGGCGCTCAGCCAGCGAGGAACTCGCCGTCGGCGACATCCGCGAAGACGCTCACCCGGCCCCCGACGCCGGCGTCGCGGATCGCGGCGTCGACGTCCCACCCACCTCGTCGTCCGACGAGGACGAGCCGGACGGTCGAACGGGACGTGCGCGAGCGCATCGAGGAGCTGCGGGATCCCCTTCGTGGCGTTGAGGTCGCCCGCGACCCCGACCACGACTCTCATCGGGACTCCGCCACGCCGGCACGAAGCTCGTGCCCGCGGACCCGCGCACGCTCGATGTCCGCTTCCCGCTCGACGGTGGGGTGCGGCGCGACGAGGACGGGCGTCAGGCATCCGATCCGCTCGAGGTAGCTCTTCGCGAAGCCCGAATGGACGATGACGTGGCCCGTGCGCGTTTGAACGAGTTGCGCGCACCAGCGGGACCCCGAGCGGATCGTCGCGATCCGCTCCCTCGGCGTCGCGGCGATCGCTTCTCGTCGCGCGGCGCGCGGCGAGCGGGCTCCTCACCTCGCCGAGCCCCCCAGATCGGACCGTCGACCGCGAGGTCGTGGAGCACCACCACCCCCGGATGCCAGACCGACAGCGCGTAGATGTCCCCGTGGAACTCCACGTTGTTGCCTGATCTGGTAGATGCCGACGTCGGCGGCGCGGACGCGCGTGCCGGCATCGGGTTCGAACGGCGACACCGGATCGATCGTGTGTTCCGACGCCGCGTCGATCTGGTCACGAGCCCCTCGAGGACGGACGCGCGTACGTCGCGATCCCGGTCTTCGCGCGGAGGGAGCGGCGAGACGAACGGCGACCGTCGCCATCAGCCGAGGAGACGGCGGACGACGCCGGGCCAGTCGGGCATCTTCTCGGCGACGAACGTTCGGCCGGCCGCGCCCAGACGTTCCCCTGCGCGCGATCGTGGAAGAGCTCGTCGAACGCCGCCGCGATCTGCTGCTCGGGATCCGGCTCCCGATGACCCTGGTCTCCTCGTTCCGAGCGAACTCGAGCGGGCCACCGGAGTCCGTGGTCACGATGACGGGCCGAAGCCCGCTGCCATCGCCTCGATCGTCACGTAGCCGTAGTCCTCCTCATAGGGACCGAAGTAGACGCCCAGCGCGTCGCGATAGAGCTCGATCAACTCGTCGTCCGATACGCCGACGCGGATCTCGACCTGATCGGCCAGCCGCGCGTCCGCGATGCGCGTCCGGATCTTCTCGAGCTCGGTTCCCGACCCGACGAGCAACAACCGGACGTCCGACCGCACGTGCCGCATCGCATCGACCGCCAACGCCTGCCGTTTCAGGGGGTCGAATCGGCTGAGGAACAGGAGGTAATCGCCTGCACCGTCGCCGGGACACGACCCAACAGACGCTCGGTGAGATCGGAGCGATGGTAGAGGACCTCGCCACGCACCCGAGGGATCGCTCGAGCCGCCCCTTCACGTTCTCCGGAATTCGTGAAGATCCGTTCGGCCTCCCGAACGCGAGGCGAGTCGGAGGCGACCACCAGATCCCGGATCGCCGATCCGTCGGGAGCTTTGGAGAGATCGCCGAAGCCCGGATGACCCCACAGCTCATAGGCCGTGCGTTGCTGGTGGATGAGCCAGATGATCTTGCGCGGATGGTTGACCAGGTATGCGGGGAACTTCATCGCGACGACGAGGTCGATGGACATCCCGTTGGCTTCGCGCAGATCGAGGCGCTCCGCCAGAGCCCCATCTGGTGCACCAGCTCCGAAGGTGGTGCCCACTGGAACGGGATCGTGGCGATCCCGGCCTCGTGTGTCGGCCCGCGCAAGGCGCGGACTCAATCCGTTGGCGTGCGTTTCGGCACCGCCGGACATGAACGGGGGCTGGGGATGGCACACGAGGATCCGCATCAGAGGCTTCCTCGCGATTCAGGGCGTAGTCCGGGGTCGTTCGTCCTCGTCGGGGTTCATCAAACGAACCTCGGCCGAATCGAAGCCGGCGAAGCTCGGCCATCACGCGCAGCGTCTCGGGTTCGCGGCCAGGTGTGGGTGATGCTCACCGAAGAACCATCTGGCGAGCGCATCCACGTTCAGAGGGGCAGATGGTCTCCACGACCAGGGCCCCGCCCGGGGCGAGCGCCCGTTGCGCATACTCGCAGGAGCGGGAGCCAGGACGCCGGCGGAAGGTGTTCGACGACCTGGATCGCGCTCATCGCCGCCGGAGCCTCTCCGTCGTACGTGAGCAGGAAGTCGGGCAACGTCCCTTCGACGGCATCGATGCCACGCTCCTCGCACGTCGCGACGGCCTGCGCCGAGATATCCATGCCGAGCACCCGCCAGCCCCACCCCTGGAGCAGCGCGAGGAACTGGCCCTCCCGCATCCGAGATCGAGCCACAGCGGCGTACCCGTGTTGCGTCCGCAGCCGATCGGCGAGATCCCGATACTGGAGCAGCTTCTGCTCGATCGACTCCTGCGAGCTGCGGAGCGTGGCTTCGAACCGCCAGTAGAACGCGTCCGGCAGGGCGGCCTCTTGGGATGAGGGCCGGTGGCCGCTGCGGCTGCCGGCGTGGATGCGGGCGCCGAACCGGTCACCCCGCCCGCCGACGCGAGCCGTCGGGACAACGCATCGAGCTCTGAAGCCGCCGATCCGATCCGAACATCGTGTTCGTGGGCGACGGTCTGGGATGCCCGTAGCGCCGTTCGGACCTCGTCCCACGCAGCCTCGGCCCGGCGAAGATCGGACCGAGCTCCTGGAGCTCCGACGTGAGGCCGGCGATCTCTTGGCGGGCCGCTTCGAGCTCCCGGGACGTCTCGAGTCCGAGCAGCGCCAAGTCGGCGCCGATCCGGTCGTACCGGCGCATCAGCGGACGAACGAGGAGCTGGAAGGTGAGCCGCTTGATCCTTCGCTTCAGCGGGCGACCCATCTGGAGGATCTGATCGTCCGGGAGCGGATCGGGAAGCGTGATCGCGACGAAGCGTCGCCTCCAGCTCCCCCAGCGGATCGCCAGGTCCGACGTTCCGTCGGCTGACCGGGATCCGGCGAAGAACCGGATATGAGGCGGCGCTGCCCAGTACAGCTTCGCGGGCGAGCGAATCGGCGGCGGTTTCCTCCGTCGTCGACGTCCGTGCCCTCGTCGCCCGTCACGAGCTATCCCTCCGGTCGGGTGGCGGCCGAAAGGCTAAACGAATCGGACGACCGACCGGGTTCGCGGTTCGAACGCTCCGACGGGCGGTTCACGGGAGACGGAACGAGCGACCACGCCGTCGACGATCCCGTCGCGGACGAGTCCGGTGACCGCCGATCGCGACGCGATCGGCCCCGAACCCCGTCGCCGCGCCAGCCCACGAGGCCCGCCGACGGCCGCTCGCGCAACACCGCCACGATCCGCCCGCGGACCTGACGGTTCGATCCTTCGAAGGGTGACTGCTTCCGGGCGACGGCCGATCTGCCGGGCCTGCCGGCTGCTGGAACCGGCACCACGGCTCGAGCGGACACACTCGCATCGCGGCGCTGGGCGGCACACGTCGCGCCCGAGGTCCATCATCGCCTGGTTCCAGGTCGCGGGGTCACGCCGATCGAGCAGGACCCGCGCGGCTGCCGCGATCCGGAGGACCGTCACGTTCGTCCGGCTCGCGACCGAGCACGACACGCGACGCTACCCGACGAACGTTCACGTCCATCGCGACGACTACCGGCCGAACGCGATCGCTGCGACGGCCGACGCGTGTGGGACCGACCCCGGGAGCTGCTGGAGCGCTCCCAGATCGCCCGGCACCCTCCCCACCGTGGACCCGGACGATGGTTCGGGCCGCCTCATGCAGGGCGACGGCCCGCCGGTGATAGCCGAGTCCGGACCATGCCGCGAGCACGTCGGCCGGCGCCGCGGCGGCGAGGCTCGATACGCTCGGGAACCGCCGGAGGAACCCATCGAACGCCGGAGCGACGCGGGCGGCCTGCGTCTGCTGCAGCATCACCTCGCTGACGAGGACCGCGTAGGGACCCATCCCGTCCCGGCGCCAGGGATACCCCCTCGCTGCGAGGGCGATACCAGGCGCGCAGCGCTCGTCGAAGGGGGCTAGGCTCAAGAGCGGTCATGCCGGCCATCCGCGAGCTCATGAGCATCGATCTCATCTCGGTCCCGCCCACGGCGACCGTCGCCGAGGCGGCCCAGGTGATGAGCCTCAGCACGTCGGCGCTGCCCTCGTGATCGACGGTGAGGACCTGATCGGCATCTTCACGCGAACGGGACATCGTGCGGGCGCTTGCCGCGGAGCACGACGCGGCGACCCATGACGTCGGGGAGTGGATGACCAAGGACCCGGTCACCTTGGACGCCGACACGTCCGCCCAGGAAACGCTCGCGCTGATGCTGGCCGAAGGGGTTCCGTCATGTTCCCGTGACGGAGACCGGGCGGCTCGTCGGCATCGTGTCGATGCGTGAGTCTCTCCATCAGATGACGGGCGGCTCCGTAGCCGGCCCGTGACGCCGTCGCTGAAGCCGGCCCGAGACTCGGAGTTGATCATGGCTGTGACGACCTCTTGGAGCGCCGCGTGGACCGCGCGGAAGATGTCCGCCACCTGGGCCGGCGTCGCCGTCGCGGCCGAGCCTCTGGCCGCCATCGCCGTGATGTCGCATGCCCTTGTCGAACACGTGCCAGTCGCTCTCGCGGGACATCGGATGTTCCTCCTCGTGGTGCCGCTCGTGGATGGAGATCCTCGCCACCCAGGCTAGCCGAAGAGGATGGACATCGGTGTCGACGGATGTCGACGGACGTCGACGGCATGTCGGAACCGCCTTCGGCCGTTCGTCGACTAGGGTGAACGGGCGGCATCAGGCCGCCCTCGGCCCAGGAGGGTGCGCATGAAGTATGCGTTGTTGATCTACGCGGACGAGAAGGCGCGGGCATCGGTCCCGCACGATGAGCAGCACGCGATCCACGAGGAGTACGACAAGTTCGCGAACGAGCTCGTCGAGCGCGGTGTGATGCGCGGCGGCGACCAGCTCGCGGACAGCCCCGCCAGCAACGACCGTCCGCGTGCGCGAGGGTCGCAGCAGCTCGTCACCGGACGGTCCGTTCGCCGGAGACGAGAAGGAGCAGCTCGGCGGCTACTTCCTGGTCGAGGTCGACGACCTCGACACCGGCGATCGAACTCGCCAGCAAGATCCCCGGGGGCGCGCCACGGCTCCGTGGAGGTGCGCCCCATCATCGAGGGATGACCGACGCGCTCGGAGCCCTCGAGCGATCGTTCCGGCAGGGCTCCGGGCGGGCGGTGGCGGCCCTGATCCGGGTCACGGGCGACTTCGACCTGGCCGAGGAGGCGGTCAGGACGCGTTCGAGGTCGCGCTGCGCACCTGGCCGAGCCGCGGCGTGCCGGACAACCCTGAGCGCATGGATCGTCACGACCGCGCGCAACCGCGCGATCGACAAGCTCCGGCGTGAGCGCGTCGGCCGGGCGAAGACCGAGGCCGCCGCGCAGATCGCCGAGCTGGAGACCATCGGAGCCGACGTGCAGGAGATCCCGGACGACCGCCTCCGGCTCCTCTTCACGTGCTGCCACCCGGCCCTCGCGATGGACGCGCGGGTCGCTCTGACGCTCCCGGACGGTCGCGGGGCTGTCGACCCGCGAGATCGCGCGGGCATTCCTCGTTCCGGAGCCGACGCTCGGGCAACGTCTCACACGCGCGAAGCGCAAGATCCGCGACGCCGCGATCCCGTACCGCGTGCCGCCGAGGGAACTCCTGCCGGAACGTCTCGACGGCGTACTCGCCGTTCTGTACCTGGTCTTCAACGAGGGGCTACGCGGCGACCGCAGGGCGAGCTGCTCCGAGCGGAGATGGGCGACGAGGCGATCCGCGCTGGCGCGGCTCGTCGATCGAGCTCCTCCCGGGCGACGGGGACGTTCGCGCCCTGCTCGCGCTGATGCTGCTCCAGCACGCCCGTCGCGCCGCTCGAACCGACGGGGCGGGCGACCTCGTCCTGCTCGAGGACCAGGACCGCTCGCGATGGGATCACGTCATGATCGACGAGGGGCTGTCGTTGCTGTCCGAGGCGGCGCGGCGCGCCGGGCGCCTACCGCGTGCAGGCCGAGATCGCCGCGTGTCACGCCCGGGCGCCGCGCCCCGAAGACACGGACTGGCCCGAGATCGCGACCCTGTACGGTCGCTTGGCGACGCTCCAGCCGTCGCCGGTCGTCGAGCTCAACCGGGCGGCCGCCGTCGCGATGGCCGACGGGCCCGAGACCGGGCTGCGGATGCTCGTGCCGCTCCAGACCGACCTCGATCGCTACCACCTGTTCCATTCCGCCAAGGCCGACCTGCTCCGTCGCGCCGGGCGGACCGACGACGCGGTCGAGGCGTACCGGCGGGCGCTCGACCTGACGACGAACGACGCCGAACGTCGCTTCTTGGAGCGACGGCTGACTGCGCTGCAGCGAGCCTGAACTCCGCCTCACGCTCCGGACCGCGTCCGCATGCGTGGCGTAGCATCGTCGGCGCGATGCTCTTCCCCACGACGGACTTCGCGATCTTCTTCTGCCTGGTCTTCCTGGGCCACTGGTGGCTGAACCACAACCCTCGGTTGTGGAAGCCCTTCATGATCGCCGCGAGCTACGTCTTCTACGGCTGGTGGAACTGGCGGTACGTGTCCTCCTCGCCGGCTGTCTCCCTCATCACCGCAGATCGCTGCGATCGCCGTCGACCGCCAACGAGAGCCGAGGCGCCGGTCGGTCGCCATGGCGCTCGGCGTCGCCGCGACGATCGCACCCCTGCTGTACTTCAAGTACTACGGCTTCTTCACCGTCAACGTCGACGAACGCCGCGACCACGCTCGGGCTGCACGTCGCCCCGCCGCTGATCCAGGTCGTGCTGCCGGTGGGGGTCTCGTTCTCACGTTCATGGCGATCGCCTACATCGTGGACATCTACCGCGGCGACTTCGAGGCTCGCGAGCTGGATCGATCTGTTCCTCTACCTGTCCGTTCTTCCCGCACCTGGTCGCCGGGCCGATCGTTCGTCCCGAACGAGCTGATCCCGCAGCTCGACGTGCGGCGCGACCCCGGCACATCGACGTCGCAGGGGCGATGTGGCTGATCCTCGGCGGGTTGTTCAAGAAGGTGGTGATCGCCAACTACCTCGCGGGAGCGATCGTCGATCCGGTGTTCGGCGACCCTGCTCGGCACAGCTCGCCGGAGGCGATCGTCGCGATCGTGGCCTACGCGGTCCAGATCTACTGCGACTTCAGTGGGTACACGGACATCGCGATCGGCGTCGCGAAGCTGCTCGGGTTCCGGTTCCCCGCAGAACTTCGACCGCCCGTACAGCGCGCGCTCCGTGCAGGAGTTCTGGCGCCGCTGGCACATGACGCTGTCGCCGGTGGCTGCGCGACTACCTCTACATCCCGCTCGGCGGGAACCGGAAGGGTACGACGCGCACCTACGTCAACCTGATGATCACGATGCTCCTCGGCGGTCTGTGGCACGGCGCGGCGTGGCACTTCGTCGTGTGGGGCGGCTTGCACGGCGTGTACCTGGCGGTGGGCCACTGGAAGGACGGCAAGCGCGAGGCAGGGCAGCTCGCCGAACCCCCGGAGACGGCGCTCGTCCGCGGGATGCAGCAGCTCGCGACGTTCACGCTCGTGTGCATCGCGTGGACGCTCTTCCGAGCGGATTCCGTCGCGACCGCCCTCCCGTTGCTCGCGCGCACCGTCACCGCCTGGGGGCTGCCCTCACCGCTCGTCACCGCCCCCGTCCTGCTGGCGATCTCCGCCGGGCTCGTGACGCAGTTCGCTTCCCATCGGCCCGCGGAACGACTCAAGGCGGCTCTCTCGCGGCTCCGCCCGGTCCCGCTGGGGGTGACCGTCGCGGTCGTACTCTTCCTGATCACGACGCTCGGACCCCGCGGCGTCGCGCCGTTCATCTACTTCCAGTTCTGAGATGACCACCGACACCCAGGAACGCACGACGACGCGTGAGGCGGCCCGAGAACCCCGGCGACGGTCTGCCTCCGGGCCGCCGGGGCATGCCCGCCGGGCGGGTCCTCGTGGTGCTCCTTCTCAGGCTCCTCCTCTGGAGCCTGCTGTACGCGCCCGAGCTGAAGCGATCGTCGGAGACGCAGCCGGACGGTCTCCGGCGGACGGTCTCGCTCGCGGTCTTGGACCCGGTCGTCTGGGTGGAGGATCGCGTCGGGCTCACGAGGCTCGATCGACGACGCGACGCAGGCGCTCGGTCGCCACCCGAACGAGGCGGTCGGAGGCGGCATCGACGTCGACCCGCTGCCGAGCGTTCCCGCGCCGGCACACCCCGTCCGGACATCCGCAACGAGACACGAACATCCGTGTGCCCACCGTCGCCAAGCCGTTGCGCGTGGTCGTCGTCGGGGACTCGCTGGCGCAGGGCATCAGGTCCTTCGCCGAGCGCGTATTCAAGCCGTCGCTCGTCGACGTCATCAAGCAAGGGCGCATCTCCACCGGGCTCGCTCGCCCCGACTACTTCAACTGGCCGGCACAGATGCGGACCATCGTCGATCGCTCCCGTCCCGACCTGACGATCGTGATGCTCGGCGAGAACGACGCCCAATCCCTGGTGACGCCGGCCGGCCAGGTGGTAGCCCAGATCGGCACCGGGATTTCCCTGCCGCCTACGAACAGCGGGTCCGTGCATTCGCCGAGCCTCGCGACGTCGGAGGGCGGGCACGTGATCTGGGTCGGCCTCCCCAACCCGCGCGACTCGACGGCGCTGGGATTTCATCGAGCGACAGAACGGCGCCTTCCAGGCGGTCGCCGACCAGCTCCCGAACGTGTCGTTCTTCGACACGTGGAGCACGTTCGCCGCGCCGGGCGGCGGCTACACCGCGTATTACCACGACGGCAAACACCTCACGCTCGTGCGCGCTGATGACGGCGTGCACTTCAACGCCGACGGATACACGATCTTTGATGCGGTTGGTCGCCCAGTTCGCGACGGATCAGTTCCGGCTGGATCCCAAGACCTACGAGGGATGACGGGCGGATCCGTCGGTGAGCTCCTTCACGACAGTACGTGCACACGCCTGCTACGGGAAGGCCCAGTCCTTCGTCCGTCTCGAGCCGAGCAGCCTGGACGAACGGTCCGTGCGCGAACACGTACCCCAGCCGCCGGTAGAGCGAGCGCGCCGGCGCGGAGTCGTCCTCGACGCCAACGCCCAGCCCCAGCCGGGCGAAGCCCGCCGAGCGCGTCTCGCGCTCGGCGGCCGCGACGAGCGCCGTCGCGATCCGCGACGGCGCCGGGCGGCCGCGACCCCGAGGTCCCGGATCTCCGGGCATCCCTCGCGATAGGCGGACGGCGACCACTCCGGGTGACCGGGGAACACCACCATCGCCTGCCCGTCGGCCTCGTCGCCCACCCAGGCGACCAGCTGCACGGCGAGGCCGCGCTGCTGGAACGCGAGCCGCTTGGCGTACTCGGTGGTGTTCCAGGCCGGCATGCCGGCCTGGAACGGCGCGCGGATCCGCCGGCGCGAGCCGGCGGACCTCCACCGGCGCGGTCACCCGCCGAGCGAGGGTGCGTCCGGGAGGTCAGCCAGCGCGGCATCCTCCGCGGCTGGATCGAACTCGAAGTCCGGCAGCCGGCCGTTGAGGTAGTCGTCGTAGGCCTGCATGTCGAAGTAGCCGTGCCCCGACAGGTTGACCAGGATCACGCGCTCCTCGTCGGCCTCGCGCGCGGCGTCGGCCTCCTCGATCACGGCCTTCAGCCCGTGCGCGGACTCCGGCGCGGGACGATCCCCTCGGCGTGCGCGAACCGGATCGCGGCGTCGAACACCTCGTTCTGGGTGTACGCACGCGCCTCCATGTGGCCGTGCCTCACCAACAGCGAAAGCGACGGCGAGTCGCCGTGGTAGCGCAGACCTCCGGCGTGCACCGGCGCCGGAACGAACGTGTGCCCGAGCGTGTACATCGGCAGCAGCGGCGTCATCCCGGCCGCGTCGGCGAGGTCGTACGCGAACCGCCCCTTCGTCAGGGTCGGACAGGCGGCCGGGCTCGGTCGCGATGAACCTGGTCTGGGTGCGCCCGGCCAGCCGATCCGCGATGAACGGGTAGGCGAGCCCGGCGTAGCTCGAGCCGCCGCCCACGCACCCGATCACGACGTGCGGATCGCTCTCACCGGCGAGCTTCATCTGCTCCTTCGCCTCGAGCCCGATCACCGTCTGGTGCAGCAGGACGTGATTCAACACCGAGCCGAGCGAGTACTTCACCGCGCCGTTCGACGTGGCCGCCACCTCGACCGCCTCGCTGATCGCGATGCCGAGCGACCCGGTCGAGTCGGGATGCGCCTCGAGGATCGCCTTGCCGGCCTGGGTGGTCGGCGACGGCGACGGGATCACCTCGGCACCGAAGGTCTCCATGAAGATCCGGCGGTACGGCTTCTGCTCGTACGAGGCCTTCACCATGAAGACCTGGCATCCGATCCCGAAGAACGAGCACGCCATCGAGAGGGCCGAGCCCCCACTGCCCGGCGCCCGTCTCGGTCGCGATCCGCTTCGTGCCGGCCTCCTTGTTGTAGAAGGCCTGGGCGACCGCGGTGTTCGGCTTGTGCGAACCCGCCGGCGAGACCCCCTCGTACTTGTAGTAGATCCGGGCCGGCGTCTGCAGCGCCTGCTCCAGGCGGACGGCGCGATGCAGTGGCGAGGGCCGCCAGAGCCGGTACACGTCGAGGATGCCGCCGGGGATGTCGATCCACTCCTCGGTCGCGACCTCCTGCATGATCAGCGCCTCGGGGAACAGCGGCGCCAGCAGGTCGGGCGTGACGGGTTCCTTCGTTCCAGGGTGCAGCGGCGGCAGCGGTTGGATCCCTGCCTGAACGAGCGAAGGCATGATGTTGAACCACGCGGTCGGCATGCTGTCCTGCGACAGGTCGAACCGGGTGGGCTCCATCATGTGGCGACCTCCTGTGGGACGAGCGCCGAGCCTACCGCCCCGCCGGTCGGCGAGGGAAGCCGACCTAGCCGACCGGTTCGGCCGAGATCTCGACCCAACCGTCGACCTCGCGCGCGGTGAACACGGCCAGTGGATCGCGCGCCGGGCCCTCGAGCGGCTCGCCGGTCTCGGCGTCGAACACGCTCTCGCACGCCGCGCAGAGGAGCCGATCGGATCGATCGTCGAACGAGCCGTCGGCGAGCGCGCACCCTGGCCCGTGCAGGTCTCGCTGACGGCGAACAGCCGTCGCTCATCGTGCGTCACGACGACGCGGCCCGCCGGGACGTCGTAGGCGCGAAGCTCACCCTCCGGGATCTCCGCGAGCGCGCCGACCCGGACGAACTCCGTCATCAGGCGCCTCGGAGCGCCGAGTACACACGCTGCACGACCGTCACGGTCCCGAGGACGGAAAGGAGCACGAGCACCGGCAGCATCGCGCCGGGGATCACCAACCCGATGATCAGCGCGAGCACGCGCTCGAGCCGCTGGAACAACCCGTCGCTCAAGAGGACCCCGGCCGCCTCCGCCTCGGCGCGGATGTGGCTGACCACGAGGCTCACGACGAGCGTGATCAACGCGAGCGCCGCCTCCAGGCTCTTCGCCATCGGCCGCCAGACGCCAGAACAGGCACGAGAACAAGATCATGTCGGAGACACGGTCGAGCACCGAGTCCATGAACGCACCGGCCCGCTTGGCCTCGCCGCGGTGTCGGGCGACCGACCCGTCGAAGACGTCGGACGCGCCCGGCGAGGATGAGGACGCCTCCGGCGGCCAACCACGCACCGGTCACGATCAGCACGCCCGTGACGACGTTCAACGCGAGGGACAGCAGGGTCAGCTGCCACGGCCGGACACCCGTCCAGATGAGGAACGCGAGGATCGCTCGGTACGGCCACGCGAAGACGCGCTGCATCGCGCCGCCGGCCGCGCTCTCGTTCTTCCTCGGTGCGGGCAGGTCGCGGACGCGAGGCGCTTCCGGACCGGTTGCCCGCGATCTCGCCCGTGGACCGTCATGACCGGCTCTAGCCGGAGATCGGCTCGAACGAGACCGACCCGGTAGCGGAAGGTTCCTCCCGGAGCCTCGTAGGAGACCTCGTCTCCTTCGGATGCGCCCATGAGCGCCGAACCGAACGGGCGACGAGGTCGTGACGGTTCGTGCTCCGGGCGCCCTCTCCTCGGCGTGTTCCGCCAGCAGGTAGGTCTCGTCCTCGTCTTCGAGGTCGAGCGGCTTCACGGTGACGAGCATGCCGGGACCGACCTCGTCGGCGGAAGCGGGCGCCTCGACGATCTCGGGGTCCCGCAGCATCGGCCTGGATGTTGCGGATGCGCGCCTCCATCGAGTCCCCTGCTCGTTCTTCGCGGCGTCGTACTCGGCGTTCTCGCGGATGTCGCCGTGCTCGCGCGCGGCCTTGATGCGTTCGGCGATCGTGTCACGGCCGGAGGTCGTGAGCTCCTCCAGCTCCGAGCGGAGCCGGGTGTAGGCGTCCAACGTCAGCGTCGCCGTCGGCTCCTGGCCGGCGGGGCGCGGTGGACGATTGCGCAGCTCCTCGGGGAGTTCGGCCATCCGCCAGAGTCTAGCCAGCAGCGTCTAGCCGGGTGCGAAGGGTGCATCCTGCGGGCGCGGCGCGTCGCCCGAGGGGAGCCAGACCAGGAACGATGCCCCGCCGCCCTCCGCTCCTCGGCCCAGGCCTTGCCTCCGTGCAGCTCCGCGAACCGCGCCACGAGCGTGAGTCCGATCCCGGAGCCGGGAGCGTGCGTTGCGGCGTTCACCCTCGTCTCGAAGGCGCCGAAGACCCGTTCGCGGTCCTCGGGCAGGAGCCCCGGACCGTCGTCCTCGATCGCCGGGATCGCGCCGCCGTCGCCGGGCTGGACCCGGACCCAGATGTGCGCGTGCGGGGGCGTGTGTCGAGCCGCGTTCACCAGCAGGTTCTCGACGATCCGCTCGACCTTCGGGACATCGATCGCGACGGTGGTCGTGGTCGCGTCGACGCGTCACCTCTCGGTCGGCGACCGCATCCGATTCGGCGACCACGTTCCGCACCACGTCGGCGAGGTCGACGGTCGCCCGCTGGGGCTCCAAGAGGCCCTGCGACGAGTCGATCCGGGTCCAACAGATCCGTCACGAGTCGCAGCAGCTTGCGCGCGTTGCCGGCGATCCGGCGGACGAGGTCCCGCTGGACCTCCGGATCGAGCTCGACGTCCTCGCGCTCCAGCGTCAGCGCGCTCCCGAGCAAGGTGGTGAGCGGCGTTCGCAGGTCGTGCGAGACGGCCTGCAGGAACGTGCTCTTCAGCTCATCGAGCGAACGGAGGCGGGCGGAGGCCCTCGCGCTCGATGTCCAATGCGCGAGCCGAGGTCCTCCTCCGCTTGCTTCAAGGTCGTGATGTCGAACATCACGCCCGACCAGAAGCGGGGTTCGCCGTTCTCGTCGCGCACGACCTGGGCCTGGTCGAGGACCCAGACGACCCGGGTGTCGGGGCGGTACATCCGGTATTCGATCGAGAACGGCTCGAGCGTGCGCTCGGTGCGCTCGTCCTCCGCGTTCACGCGTTCCCGGTCGTCGGGATGGACGAGCTCGAACCACATGCGACGGGTCATGAACTCGTCGGGGGTGACCCCGAGCATCTGTTCGATGCCCGGGCTCGTGTACAGCGGGACGTAGTCCTCCCCGATCACGTTCACGTACACCACGGCGGGGATCTGCTCGACCAGCGTCCGATAGAGCTCTTCGGTCTCGCGCAGGCTCCGCTCCGTCTGCTGCCGGTGGATGGCGGCCCCGAGCGTTCCGCGCGGCCGCGCGGAGGGCGTCGATCTCGGCGCTCGTCCATCCGCGCTCGTGTTCGCAATCGTCGAACCCGATCGAGCCCCACCACTCCTTCCCGGCGAACACGGGCATGTCGAGGAGCGAGACGATCCCCTGCGACGCGAAGTCGTCCTTCGTTGCCGGGGAAGGTCGGCGACGTTCACCATCCAGGGCTCGCCGCGGCCGAGCGCTGCGCGCCATTCGTCCTGGGAGGGATCGAAAGGCTTGGTCGATCGTCGCGGGGTTCCCGATCTGAGGCTCCACGCCCGGCGCGCACCACTCGAAGCGATTGGTCGACCCGCGCTCGCCGCTCGACAGCGCCACGTTCTCGAACACGTGCGCACGCGACACGGCCGCGCCCTGCCCGAGCCGTCGCAGGACTCTCGTCGATCGCGTCCTCCCAACGGTCGGCCTGCAGGAACAACTGTGCCGCCGCGCCGATCGTTTCGAGGATCGCATCGCGCCGACCGAGCGCCAGCTCCTGCCGGACCGCCGCCGAGGCGTCCGTGAACGACGCGATCAGGTGCGGCTCACCGTTCAGCTCCGTGAGTCCGACCGGCCATCCGGGCGACCGCGTCGCGCCCGTCGGGCAGCCGATAGTGGATCCGGGTGACGAGATCTCCTCGCGTCACGCTCGTCGAGCGCAGCGACCTCGCGAAGCACGGTCGCCGCGTCCGTCGCGTCGATCAGGCCGATCTCGTCGGGCCGTCGCCCGAGGAGATGCGGCAAGCGACCGGCCGCTCGCACGTTCGAACGCCGGGTTCGCAGCAACGGAAGGTCAGCATCGTGCATCCGAAGGACGCATCATCGACGACGGGAGCATCGCGGAACGTGGCCTCGTAGACCTGGCCGAGTGCCTCCCTCGTGCGGGCATCCTTCATCACGGCCACGCCCCGGGAGCTCCATCGGATGCATCGTAGACCTGACGCCGCCGCGCAGGATCGGCCGAGCGTCGCCTTGAGCACGCGGCATGCGCGGAGGGTCACCCACTTGCTGGGACCTCGGCCGGCATCAACGTCCGTCCACAGCCTCCCGCGGTACGGATGCTCTGTTCCGCCATCGACCCTCCGGATCCTGCTTCGACAGCACGAGCTCGATCGCGTGCGCCAGCCGGGGATCCCTTCGCACGTACCGAGCTCCGCCAGCACCTCGAGGTTCTGCAGCGCGTCGGCCACGCGTAGCCGGACGGGAAGCCGAACCGGAACCAGTTGGCCGCTGACCGCGGTGTCGGTCGGGTAGTCGGCGCATCGCCGGGTCACGGGATGAGCAAGAGGTCGACCCCGGCGCCCGATCGCGTGCGCGGACGACGCGCGTCCGCCGCCTCGGCGGGACAGCAAGCCGCCAACCCCCGAAGCGCCTCGATCGCGCCCCCGGGCGCACGGCTCGGCCTCCGTCACCGATCCCGCACCGGAATCCCTGGACCCGGGCCGTGGCCCAGCTCGGTAGTAGCCGTCGAACCGCTCACCCGTTGGTCGAGCGCGCCCAAGCCGGGGCCGACGGACGCATGCACGGAGCTGATGCGTCCAGGAGCCTGAAGTCACGATCAGAGCGCGCGGGATCGCCGGCTGCCGAGGCAATGCACCACGCCGTGCCATCCCTGTTGCTCCAGCCGAACCCTGCCGTTCGAGCCTGCGTGTGCTCAAGGACGTATGCGGCACGCACGGCGGACGCGGCGGTCGCGGAGGCTCGTGCCGCCCATCTGGTCGAGGAACATCAGGGACCAGAACCGTGCCCGTGTACTTTCGGCCCGTACCCCGGCCCCGGCTTCACCCAGTACCCGGCGTCCTCCTGACCCGTCGAGGGCATCGACGAGATCGGCGGCACGCGCATCGCCGCGGCGCGCGCACGCCGGACCGATGGAGCATCGGCGGGTTCGTCGAGGAGCTCGCGCAGCGCGAGGTGACTTGCGATCGCGGGGTCCCCCGCTCGAGCAGCCACTAGGAGCGGGTCGCCGCGCAACGGGCGCTGCCACGCATCCAGCGCCAGTCACTCCTCGTTGAAGTAGATGTTCTTCACTTCGGGTACAGGGCGGCCGCGCATGCCCATCTCTCGCGGCCGAACCCGCTCTGCTTGTAGCCCCCGAACGGCGCTCTCGGTGAGGACGCTGCTCGAGGAGTTCACGCTCAGCACGCCGGTTCGACCCCTTCGCCACCGCGGATCGCGCGGCCGATGTCGCGGGTCCAGATCGACCCGATAACCCGTACGGGAGAGTCGTTCGCGCATGCGACCGCCTCGTCCTCGGTATCGAACGGGATCGCGGCCACCACGGGACCGAAGATCTCCTCGCGGGCGACGCGCCACGCGTTGTCGACGTCGGCGAGCACGCACGGGCGGAGGAAGTACGCCGGCGCCGTCCGGGACCTCGCCCCCGGTGACGAGCTTCGCGCCCTCCTGCACGCCGACCTCGATGTAGTCCGAGGGACGTCTGCCGCTGGCCCTGGCTGATGAGCGGACCCATCTCGGTCGCTTCCTCCAGCGGGGACCGATCGCGGATCGCCTCGGTCTCGCTCCGCGAACCGGAGATGAACTCGTCGTACAGCGGTCGCTGGATCAGCTGGACGCGATCTGGCGCAGCAGTCCTGCCCCGCGTTGTCGAAGACCGACCAGAGGAGCTCTCGACGCACGCAGTCGAGGTCGGCGTCGGCGAACACGACGTTCGCCGACTTGCCACCGAGCTCGAGCGACACGCGCGGTGATGTTGTCCGCCGCCGCCTGCATCACCCTCGTGCCGACCTCGGTCGAGCCCGTGAACGAGCATCTTCGCCACACGCGGGTCGGCGATCAGCGCGCCCCCGTCGTCGAGCCGGGACTCAGGCAGGACGCTGAGCGTCCCCTCGGGAAGGCCGGCTCTCGGTGAGGATGTCGGCAACGGCAAGGATGGTGAGCGGCGTCTGCGAGGCCGGCTTCACGCATCGCGGTGTTCCCACACGCGAGCGCCGGCGCGATCTTCCAGCTCGCGATCACGGTCGGGAAGTTCCAGGGGCGCGATCAGCACACAGACGCCGACCGGCTCGCGAAGCGTCACGTCCAGACCGGGTGGCACGACCGGGATCGTTTCGCCGAAGATCTTGTTCGCGGCACCGCCCCAGTACTCGTACACGTTCGCGACGAGGTCGATCTCGGCACGGGCGGCGCTGATGGGCTTCCCACGTTCCGCGCCTCGAGGCGGGCGAGCTCTTCCTGACGCTCGCGGATCAGGAAGGATGCCCGCGTCAGGACGCGGCCGCGCGCGCGTGCCGCCATGCGCGGCCACGCGCCCTCGTCGAACGCGCGCGCGGCGATCACCGACGGCCCGTCGCGCGTCCTCGGGGCCCGCTTCGGCGACCTCCCAGCGGGCTCGCCGGTCGCCGGCTCGACGACCTTCGTGGTCGCTCCTTCCGCGGCGCCGACGCGCTCGCCCCCAGCATCAGCAGCTCCGTCATCGTCCGTTCCCTTCGTTCGCCGGCATCTCAGACCGTGTTCGCCCGTGACCACGTCGCTCGCGACGCTCTCGGCCTCCCGACCGTACCGTAGGCTGGCGCGGGTCTGCTGCACAGGGCCGCCCACGCCGCCAGCCCGATGCCATCGCCGAGGGAGGGTGCATGCGTCTCGAAGGCAAGGTCGCGCTGATCACGGGCGGCGGCAGCGGGATGGGCAAGGTCGCTTCGGAGCTCTTCGCCCGGGAGGGCGCGCAGCGTGGTCCTGACCGATGTGAACGACGAGGCGGGGCGGGCGACCGCGTCGGCGCATCGGGAACGATGCGCACTACGTCCACGCGGACGTCTCGCGCGGAGGCCGACGCGCAGGCGATGGTGGCGGACGCGCTGGAGCGCTTCGGACGGCTCGACGTGCTCTACAACAACGCCGGGGTGATGCTGCCCGACGATGGATCGGTCGACAGCCACCGACGAGACCATCTGGGACACCACCCTTGCGGTCAACGTCAAGGGCGTCGCCTTCGGGTGCAAGTACGGATCCCGGCGATGCTCGGTCACGGCGGAGGCTCGATCATCAACGTCGCGTCCTTCGTCGCGTGGATGGGTGCGGCGACGTCGCAGACCGCGTACACGGCCTCGAAGGGCGCGGTGCTGGCGATGACGCGCGAGATCGCCGTGGAGTACGCCCGCCGGGGCATCCGGTGCAACGCCGCTGTGTCCCGGTCCGATCGAGACGCCGCTCCTGATGCAACTCCTGTCGGACGAGCAGAAGCGGCAACGCCGGTTCGTCCACATCCCGATGGGACGGCTGGGTCGGGCCGAAGAGCTGGCGAAGGCCGCGCTGTTCCTCGCGAGCGACGACTCCAGCTTCATGACCGGTGCCTCGCTGATCGTCGACGGCGGCATCACCGCCGCGTACGTCACCCCGGAGGACTGAATGACGGTGGACGAAGTCGTATCGGATCGTGACCGGTTCGCGGAGCGGGTCTTCGCCTCGTCGCTCGGCTACTTCGACATCCTGTCGATGCATCTCGGCCTGCGTCTCGGTCTGTATCGCGCGCTCGCGGACGGCGGCGCGATGACGTCGGACGAGCTGGCGAGCGCGGCCGCCATCGACGAGCGCTACGCGCGGGAATGGCTCGAACAACAGGCGACGCGAGCGATCCTCCTCGCCGATCGCGGTGCCGAACCGACCCGGTTCACGCTTCCGCCCGGCACGCCGAGGTCCTCCTCGACGGCGACTCGCTGTCGTTCCTGGGCGCGAGCGTCGGCCAGCTGATGAGTCTCCCGACCGCGTTCCACGCGGTCGAGGAAGCGTTCCGCACGGGGGCGGCGTCCCGTACGACGGCGTACGGGAAGGAGAGCGTGGAGGGCCAGGGCGCGAGCAACCGTCCGACCTTCCTCACGACGCTCCCGAACGAGTGGCTGCCGGCGATCGACGCGATCCACGACCGCCTCTCGGCTGGACCCGCGCGGGTCGTCGACGTCGGCTGCGGCACCGGGTGGTCGTCGATCGCGATCGCGCGCGCATACCCGTCGGTCGAGGTCGACGCGGTTCGATGCGGATGACACCTCGATCCAGATGGCTCGCGATCATGCGCGCGAGGCGGGGATCGCCGACCGCGTCCGCTTCCATCGTGCGGATGCCGCGGAGCTCACCCGCCACGGACCGTTCGACGTCGCCACGGCGTTCGAATGCATCCACGACATGGCGCGACCCGTCGAGGTGCTCGGCGCCGTCAGGGAGGCCCTCGTGGACGACGGGCGATGCTGGTCGTCGACGAGCGCACGAAGGACGCGTTCTCGGGCGAGCCCGACGACCGCAGAGGCGTACTTCTACGGCTGGAGCGTCTTCGACTGCCTCCCGACCGGCATGTACGATACAACCGTCGGCGGGAACGGGCACGGTGATGCGGGCGTCGACGCTCGCGGCGCTATGCAACGAGGCCGGATTCACGAGGTTCGACGTACTCCCGATCGAGCACGACGCCTTCCGGTTGTACCTGCTGCGCCCATAGAGGCTGGCCGTCGATCCGGTTCGCCGCGGGCCGTCAGGCGTTGAAGACCGGGCGGAGCGCTTCGTACACGCTGCGATAGCGACCGTACGCGTCCTCGTACAGCTCGCTCGTCTCGGGGTTCGGCTCATGCACATCCGGCCGGTAGGAGACGAAGGCCTCCACCGCATCCACGATCGAGGCCCGTACGCCGGACGCGACGGCCGCGAGGATCGCCGCGCCGGTCGCCGTCGTTTCGATGGAGATGGGGACCCGAACAGGGAGGCCGGTGACGTCCGCCTTGATCTGCCGCCACAGCGGGCCCTTGGCCCCGCCCCCAACGATCGTCAGCCGTGCCACGTCGAGTCCGGCGTTCTTCATCGCGTCGAGGATGTCCCGGAGGGCGAACGCGCTTCCCTCCAGGATCGCGCCGCGTCATGTGGTCGCGGGTGTGCGCGAGCGTCAGCCCGTAGAAGACCCCCGGGCGGCGCCGTTCCATTCCGGTGCCATCGCGCCCTGCATGCACGGGAGGAACACCAATCCTTCCGAGCCTGCCTCGACGTGCCCGGCCTCCGCGACAGGGAAGTCGTACGCGTCCCCCAGTCCGACCGACTCCGCGTCCCGTTCGATCGAGGCGAACTGGTCCCGCCACCATCGCAGGTTTCCGCCGGAGACGAACCCCGGGTTCTCGAGCAGCCAGACGTCGGGGTCGGCGTGGGGGTGGCATTCGACGAGCATCGTCGGATCCTCGCGCGGCTCCGCGCTCGCGGCGCATACCGGCTCGGCCGTTCCGACGACGTCACAGACCTCGCCCGGAGCGAACACGCCCGCCCCGAGGGTCGCGGCCATCTCATCGCCGCATCCGACCGCGACCACGGTCGAAGGCTCGAGCCCGGTTGCCCTCGGCGAACGCGGGCGCGATCCGGCGATCGCCGCCGTCCCCTCGGCGACCGGGGGCAACAGGTCCGGGTCGATGTCGACGGCGTCGAGGACCTCCTTGGACCACTCGCGCGTCCGAGGATCCGAGCAAGGCGAGGGACGAGGCGTTCGAGTAGTCGACGCGAAGCTCGCCGGTGGCGTGTCGGAGCACGTAGGAGCCGGGCGGCATCAGATGCGTCGTCGCCTTCCATGAAGCGGGCTCCTCGTCGCGGATCCAGAGGGCCTTGAACACGGCGTGGGACGAATCGAGGTTCGCACCGACGGCGCGGTAGAAGGCCGACGGAGCGATGCGCTCGGCGACCGCCGCCGCCTGGGCTTCCGCCCGCCGATCCATCCAGATCGTCGCGGGGCGCACCGGGCGACCCGCCGCATCACAGGCCACCATGCCGTCGAGCTGCGATCCGAAGGAGAGGCCGGCGATCGCCGCCGCGCCGCCGGGACAGAGCTCGATCGAGCCTGCGGCACGCCTGTTCGACCCCGGTCGACCACGCGTCGGGGTCCTGCTCGGCCCACCCCGGCTGCGGGAAGGACAGGTCGTACGGCTCGTACGCCGACCCGACGAGCGTGCCGTCGGCGTCGTAGAGGGCGCCGTTCGTCCCCTGGCTCCCCACATCGCAACCGATCGCGAACGGTCCGCTCAGGGAGGATCACCATCTTCAATCCCGTCCCCGACCGGATCGTCTCGAACGCTTCCGCGATCTTGTCCAGCGGGAATCGATGGGTGACCACGCGCGCGAGGTCATCCTGGCGGCGATCGAGATAGTCCATCGTGATGCGGTACTGGCGGTGCGTGGCGCCGTAAGCGCCGAGGATCGAGAGCTCCTTGTAGTGCAGCTCGTTCATGTCGAGCGGACTGACCGGGTCGTGCTTCGGGAGGCCGGCGAAGTAGACGACCTTCGCCCGCTTCGATGCCATCTCCAACGCGGCCTGCTGTCCGGCCTTCGCCGGGCGCCGCGACGCTGATCCGCTCCGCACCGGCGCCGTCCGTCCGGGCCAGCAACTCGCCGACGCCGTTGTCGTCTCCGGCGACCCACGCGTCGTCGATCGACGATGACCGACCGCATCGAGTCGCGACCTTCAGCCGTTCCGCGGAGACGTCGGTCATGTAGACGCCGCGGACGCGCCGCGATCGCGCGCCATGACGGCCTCGCCAGCAGCCGATCGGCCCGGTCGCCGATGATCGTGACCGCGTCGCCGAGTCGCACGTCGAGCTGCTCGATCCGTTCAGGCGCACGCGAACGGATCGGCGACGGTCGCGAGGTCTGAGGGAATTCCGGCGGAAGGCCGATCAGGTTCTTCGTCGCGATCGGCGGGACCGCCGCGATCTCCGGCGTACGCGCCCGGATACGGGTCGTAGCCGTACAGCGAGATGGTGTTCGCACAGGTTCTGGAAAACCTTCGACGCACCAGCGGCACGTTCCGCAGGTGAGGATCGATCCGAGGAAGACGCGATCACCTGAGCGAAACGCCGGACGGCAGGTTGCGCCTGGGGCCGACGCTCTCGAGGACGCCGACCGGTTCGTGACCGAGCTGCCACGGGGCGGAGCCTTCGGATCGCCGTTGAAGAAGGTGCGGGCGTCCGTGCCGCAGATGCCTGCAGGCCTCGACGCGAAGGACCGCGCCGGCAGGATCGAGCTCCGGAGGCGCCACGTCCTCGCGGACCTCCACGGCGTTCGACCGCCGTCATGAAGGCTGCGCGCATCACCCGGCCTCGTCGCTCATGGCCTGCGAGGGCCTTCGCCGCGATCCACCGCTCACGGATGACCCGCGCGAGGGCCCGGGTGATCGCCTCGGGTCGCGCGTGCATGAAGATGTTCCTCCCGACGGAGCACCCGATCGCCCCCGCTTCCATCGCCTGCTCCATCCGCGTGGAGCAGCTCCGCATCTTCCAGCCGCGATCCCCGGCAAGGACGACCGGAACGCCGCTCGCCGCCTCGACGCACCTCGCGAACGACTCTTGATCGCCCGGCCAGTTCGTCTTGACGATGTCGGCCCCCAGCTCCGCACACAGGCGGACGTTCCGGCGCAGGTACTCGAAGCCATACTGCTGTTGAGCGCCTCGACCGTCGCGTACGTGGTCGGGAACTCGGCCTCGGCGATGAACGGCATGCCGAGGGCGGCGCACTCGCGCCCGACCGTCGGAAAGGATGTCCACCATGCCGGCCTCGGTGTCTCCGCCGAGGCGCCGTGAACAGCACGACCGCATCGGCGCCAAGGATCGAGCGCTTCCTCGACGTCGGCGATCTGCACGATCTCCGGACGGTCACCGCCAGGTCCGCACTCGCCGACAGCAGCAGCGCCAGCGACGTCGTCGGAGCGAACGCCTCCTGAGCGACGCGGATCATGCCCTTGCTCATCATGATGACGTTCGCGCCGCCGGCGACCGCCTCTCGGGTCCGCGCTTCGATGTCGGCGAGCGGCTCGAGGAACGTCGGCGACGTCATCCCGTGGTCCAGCGCGCAGATCACCGACACACCGTCGGGATCGATGACGCCGCTTGAGCCGCATCGCCTTGCCGACGTTCGCCGTCATGGGATCCCTCCTTCCCGGTCCGCGACGGACCACCGTGAACTCGAACGCCTCGGCGAGGTGGTGCTCCTCGGAGAGGAGCACGGGGTCGCCGATCTGATCGAAGTCGATCTGACGGAGGAAGAGCGTCGGTACCCCGCGGCTTCCCCTTCAGGAGCTTCGCGAGCGCTCGATCGCTGACCGTCGGCTCGATCGTCACGATGCCGTTCGCGACGGCGTGACCGACCTGTTCGAGCAGCGTCGTACAGCGACCCGTCGACCGGCATGCTCGCGACGTCGCTCGCGGCGACGCGGGACGTCGAGACGATGATCGCGGGAGAACACGACGGGTCGGCCGTCCGCGGTTCGGACCCGCTCCAGGACGACGATCGACACCTGACCACCAGATCGAGGTCCCGGCCGACCTGTTCCGACGCGGCCTCGGTATGCACGGCGATCTGCATCGTGCCGGCGCGCATCCCCGCTGCTCGGATGGCCTCGGTGACGCCGAAGTTCACGTCGAGGTTGTTCCTGAGCCGAGGCCGTCGCGTGGCGTAGGTCCCGCACCGCGGGTCCTGCGTGACGAACCCGTCCTCCTCGAGCGAGCGCAGCGCCTCCCGGAGCGTCGCTCTGGATACGCCCGAGCTCTTCGGCGAGCTCCGGCTCGGCCGGGAGCTTCGCGCCTGGGGCGACCCGACCGGACGCGATCCGGGCCGCGAGCTCCTCACGGACCCTGAACGAGAGTCTCTTCTTCACCCGCCCTCCTTGCGCCGACCGAGGGTAGCTTTGTCTGACAAATAACGTCAAACCGGCGCCGGCGTGAGCCACCGTCGGCGTAGGCTGTGGGGGTGGACACGCTGCTCGTCGCTGTCGGTGGTCCCCGGCTCGATGCGCTCGGCGGTGGATGGGACGCCTGGCCGATCGTCGGGATCGCGGATCGGCCCTCTGGATCGGACAGGCGCATCCTGCGGATCTCATGGGGCGCGCCGCTGCTCATCGCCGCGCTCGTAGCCAGCCTCGCCCTGCCGCCCGCGATCCACGCGTGGGGGTCGTGACGACCGCTGGGGGCTCATCTGGCGCTGACGATCGCTCTCCTCGTCGGGCGTCGAGCGGTTCTGCCAAACGGAACCGCGCCGTTTGACAGACAAAGCCCGATGTGGCTCCATACCGCGCCGAGAGCCCGGCTGCGGTGAGAGGAGAGGGGCCGATGTCGGAACGCAAGGTCGGCTCCGTCACCTACCAGGAGGTCGGTGAGGACTACTTCAAGCAGCGCGGTCTCCGGCGCCACGCGGCGTCGTGTCGCTGTGGGCGCTCGGCGTCGGCGCCGTCATCTCCGGCGAGTACTACGGCTGGAACTTCGGCCTCAGCACCGGTGGCTTCGGCGGCTCTGCTCGTCGCCGGCGTCGATCGGCTGATCATGTACTACGGCCTCGTCTACCTCGGATCGCCGAGATGTCGCCCGCCCTCCCCACACCGGCGGCGCGTACTCGTTCGCGCGCGTCGGCGATGGGCCCGTGGGGCGGATTCCTCACCGGGCTCGGCCGAGAACATGGAGTACGTGATCACCCCGCGCGGTCGTCGTCGGGGCGATGGGCTCTGCTGATGCAGACGATCGTCATGGGCCTGTTCGACGTCGGTGGGACGCTTCGCTGACGGGACAGTCACGGACATCGCGTGGTGGAACAGCCTGCCGGTCTGGATGGCCGTCTTCTACGTCATCTTCGTGTGGCATCAACATCGTCGGGATCGAGGCCACGATGCGCTTCACGCGTCACGATCACGCGTGCTCTCCACTGGCCGGTGCTCGGCCTTCTTCTTCATCGCCGCGCTCGTCTCGGGCAAGTTCGACTCGAGCTTCTGGACGAACATCCCGAAGGGCTGGGACGGAGAGTCCGCGCTGCTCGCCGGGGGCGGTGGCCATTCTTCCCGTTCGGCATCGGCGGCATCTTCAAGGCGCTCCCGTTCGCGATCTGGTTCTTCCTCGCGATCGAGGAGGTGCCGCTCGCGGCCGAGGAGTCGATGGATCCGCGGCGCGACGTGCCCCGAGGGTCGGTGCTGGCGATGCACACGCCTGCTGATCGCCGCCATCCTGACGCTCGTTCCTCAACACCGGCCTGCCGGAGGGGCCGGCCTCTACGGACGCGATCCGCGTTCCCGCTCCTGGACGGGTTCACGGCCATCTTCGGACCGGGAGAAGGTCGACCTACCTCTTCGGGCTGCTGTTCATGATCGGCGCTGATCGCGAGCTTCTTCACGATCATCTTCGCCTACGGTCGGAACACGTACTCCCTGTCGCGGGCCGGCTACTTCCCGAGTTCTTGTCGGTGACGCACGGCGAAGCGGAAGACCGCCGCACGTCGCACTGATCGCCGGCGCCATCGTCGGGCTAGCGCGGTCGCCGTGCTCGTCTACATCCTCAGGAGAACGACGCTGGGCGCGAAGATCGTCGCGGCCTTGCTGAACATGGCCGTCTTCGCGGCGGTGATCTCGTACATCTTCCAGATGACGTCGTTCCCGTGATCCTCGCGGCGGAAGCTGCCGAACATCGAACGACCGTATCGGAGTCGTTGGGGGATCCTGGGCGGTCATCGCGGGGACCCTCGCCGCGACCGCCCTCGGTCGCGATCTTCCTGAACGACGCGTATCGACCCGGCGTCTACGGGGTCGCGATCGTACTACGTCCTGGGCGTCCTGTACTTCGCGATCGCGGGACGGAACCGCCTCGTGCTCTCACCGGAGGAGGAGTTCGCGCTGCACGGCAGGGCTCACGCGGGCATCCCGGGGCAGGAGGGTTACGTGACCACGGCCGCCGAACAGGAGGCGATCCTCGGTGGTGGTCGACGGCGAGCGCACCCCCGCCCACGTCACCTGCACTGATGTCACCGCCGTCCGAGTAGTCCCGACCCATCGCGTGAGGCGGCGGGCGGATCGCCCGCCGCCCCGTCGACCGTGACGGCGAGGAGGCGAGATGCAGCGGCAGGGGATGCTCACCATCGAGGAGCTCCAGGAGCTCGCCCGGAACAACCCGATCGACACCGTCCTCTGCATGTTCACCGACCTGCAGGGCCGGTACATGGGCAAGCGCGTGCTCCCGGACTTCTTCATCGAGGAGGTCCTGGGCGCGGAAGGCCTGCACGCCTGTCTGTACCTGCTGGCGATCGACATGGAGATGGAGCCGCTCCCCGGCTACCGGTACGCCAGCTGGGAGACCGGCTACGGCGACTTCCGGATGATCCCAGACCTCACGACGCTCCGCTGGTGCCCGTGGATCGACAAGACCGCGATGGTGCTCTGCGACATCGCCGACGAGGACACGAGCGAGCCGGTCGCCGTCGCTCCCCGCCAGATCCTGAAGGACCAGATCGCGAAGGCCGCCGCAGATGGGCTATCCAGGTCAAGACCGGGTCGGAGCTCGGAGTTCTACCTCTTCAAGGACTCGTTCGACGAGCTGGCGGAGCGCGCGTACCGAGATCCGCGGCCGAGCTCGCCGTACATCATGGACTACCACATGCTGCAGACCACCGAAGGACGAGTGGTTCATCCGCCAGGTCCGCAACGGCATGCGCGGCGCCGGTATCCCGATCGAGTTCTCCAAGGGCGAGTTCGGCAAGGGCCAGCACGAGATCAACATCACCTACTCCGGACGCGCTGTCGAACGCCGACCATCACGCGATCTACAAGCACGGTGCGAAGGGAGATCGCCGCGCTGAAGCGGCGTGGCGCTCACGCTTCATGGCGAAATGGACGATGGCCGAGGCCGGCTCCTCGTGCCACCTCCATTCCAGCGTGTGGGACGTGGATCGGCTCGGGAGTCGCTCATGTGGGGCGGCGACGCGCCGCACCACATGAGCGACACCTTCCGGTGGTACCTGGGCGGCCTGATGACGACGGCGCGCGAGATGGCGTGGATGTACGCGCCCTTCGTCAACTCCTACAAGCGCTACCAGCTGGGGTCGTGGGCGCCGACCGCGATCGTGTGGAGCCGAGACAACCGCACGTGCGGGTTCCGCACGGTCGGCGAGCACACGGGGTTCCGCGTGGAATGCCGGTTGCCGGGCGCCGACGCGAACTCCGTACCTCGCCTTCGCTGCCACGATCGCGAGCGGGATGTGGGGGATCCGCAACAAGGTGGAGCCGCCGGAGATGTTCCACGGCAACGCCTTACGAGGCCGAAGGACGTCCCGCGCGTCCCGACCTCGCTGCACGAGGCGGTCGAGACGTTCCGCGGATCGACGGTCGCACGCGAGGCGTTCGGGCGACTTCGTGTTCGAGCACCTGCTGAACACGGCCGAGCAGGAACAGATCATCTTCGACAACACGTGCGTGACCGACTGGAGCTCGGCACGGTACTTCGAGCGTGGATGAGCCGCGATGGCAGACCTGAACGTCATCCCGTACCGGCCTGAGCGGAGCGACTACGCGTGGACGTTCGGTGGCGCCGATCCGGTGATGACGGTGAAGCCTCGGGGACGTTGCTCGAGCTCTGGACCGATGACTGCTTCACGGGACTCGTCAGCACCGATCGACGACCTGGCGTGCGAGAAGATCACGTTCCCGTTCCTGAACCCGCAGACGGGGCCGCTTCTTCGTCGAGGGGCGGAGCCGGGCGACACGCTGGCGTTGCATCTCGTCTCGCTCGAAGCCTGCTAGCGACTGGGGGCGTCTCGACGACCTTCCCGCTGTTCGGCGCGCTCACCCCGACCCTTGCGACGGTGACACTGCGGCGATCCGCTCGAGGAGCTCCGGTCTGGATCCACGAGGTGGACGCGGCGCGGCACCGTCCGCTATGCACAGCCCGGCGCAGCGCCACCACACGCGTCGAGCTCCCCCTGAGCCGACGCACGGCACGGTGGGCGTAGCGCCGGCCCAACCTCGAGGCGCGCTCGGCGCTTGGTCTGGGCACGCACGGCGGCAACATGGACACCCCGGAGATGCGTGCGCGGCACCGACCTGCTACCTCGGCGTGCAACGTGCCGGGCGCGCTGTTCTCATCGAGACGGCCATTACCGCCAGGGTGAGGGCGAGACGTGCGGCGTGGCCAGTCGAAGGAGCGATGGAGACCACGTTGATCGTCGATCTCGATCAAGGGCCGCCGAGACGCCCTGGCGCGCTTGGGACGACACTGGCATCATGTCGACCGGGTCTGCGCGCGCCCGCTGAGGATGCGCTTCCGGACGCCTACGGCGACCTGGTCCTGTGGCTCGTCGAGGAGTCCGGCCTGGACGAGCTCGACGCCTACCAGTTGGTGACGCGATATCTCCGGACATTCCGTCGCGAACGTCTGCGACCCGAACTACACGTTCGTCGCCAAGGCCAGGAAGCGAGTACATCCCGGTGCGAGCAGATAGTGCAGATCGACCACGCGAGCGACTCGAGGAGATGGCGTCGCGAGGTACCGGCGAGGCGCCGAGGCAGCTGAACCCGTCCCCCGTCCTGACCAGGCACGTCCGAGGATTTCGCTCCACGCGGCTGGACGCAGGCTCCGCCCTCCGGTGCAACGATTCGCGCGAGCGTCAGCTGGTGGGGAACGCCCGCTCGACGGGCGCCTCCACCTTGGGAGGGGTGCCGCATGGCAAGCCGGACCGACGAACAGGCGACGATCTCGGAGAAGGTCGCGCCCGTCCTCGTGGCGAGGACGCTCGGACCGTTCGACCTCGTCGATCGATCTTCGTCGCGATCAGTCCTGTTCATCATCAACGCGGCGGGGGTGCAGGCCGCGGGACTGTCGATATTCGTCTTCCGGATCCTCGCGTTCGCGACGTTCCCGATCACCGGCGGGGTTCATCACCGCGCCGTTCGGCGCGCATGTTCCCCGGAAGAGTATCCCTGACGTGTGGACCCACAAGGTCCTCGGGCCCGTTCTGGGGGTTCTTCGCCGGGTTCGTCGCGTGGTGCGCCCGGCCATCCGCTGGTCTTCATCGCATCCTCGTGGCCAACTTCCTCCAATCGTTCGCATCGTTCTTCACGCAATGGCGCACCGTGCGAGATCCTCACGAAGAACTGGCAACTCGGGCTCGTCGTCCTCGTCGGTCCCTATGGTTCAGCGCTTCGATGTCGTACCCGAAGATGCGGTGACGCAGAACTACGTGAACGTGCAGTTCTGGGCGTACGTCTCGAGCGCGATCTGTCTGATCGGCCTCTCGGGCGCGCATCTGGCTCTCGAAGGGGAACCCAACCTCGACCTCGTTCGCCACGGGTGGAACCCGTTCCAGGGCGAGCACCTCGCGCTTCGGACTGCCCGCGAACCTGACGTTCTTCTCCTTCGCGATCCTCGCCCTCTCGGCATCGAGACCCCGCTCAACATGGGCGTGGAGGTCAACGGAGGCGAGAAGGCGCATCAGGGACGTTCCCGTTCTGGGGAGCATCATCGTGATGGCCGCCTACCTCTGGGCGACCTGGGGCAACATGGTGGTGATCGAGGCCGGAGGGGCGAACGGAACGACCGGCGGCGCGGAGACCGTGGGACTCGCGATCGGCAAGGGAGCAGGAGCCATCGTCTCGATCGTCATGGCGTGGGTGTTCCTGACCGTGGCGGTGGTCTACAACTACTCCTTCGGGAGGCTCCTGTTCGTCGTCGGGCATGGAGAAGCGCCCGCCCCACCAGTTCGGCAGGTCAACCGAACAAAGTGCCGGCCAGCGCGATCACCTTGCAGACCGCTGATCTCGACCATCCTCACGATCTTCGTGTTCTTCATCGTGGGGAGCGGCGATGCAGCCCTCCACAAGGCCTTCTACGTGCTCTACGCGGGCGTGACGATCGTGTGGTGCATCCTCGACCGCGCTGCTCTTCCTGGACATCTTCTTCGCCAAGCGGAGCGGAACCGGAGCGTTCTTCGAGCAGGAACGCCTGGATCTCGGTGGGATGGCTCTACGTCTGCGGCAGCGCGTGCGGGTTCGTGGTCAACGTCCTGGCCGTGATGTTCATCTTCGTTGGGTCGTGGTACCCGACAGGATTCCCGGTCCTCAAGGTGTGGAACGAGTGGATGCTCGCGTTCACGGCCGTCTCCGTGATCTCGGGGATCGCGATCTATCTAATCTCGGCAGAGCACGCGCCGAGGGGAAGACCGACGTGGAGTTCCTCAGCGAGGGGCGCGGCGACCCAGGAGATCGCGGAGGGACACGTCCATGGCGTGAGCCGCTTCCCGCACGAGGGTAGTGATGGGGCCCCGCCCGGCGGCGCGGGGCCCTATCGCATCCGAGACCAAGTCCTCTCGCTCGCTCAGGCCGTGCAGGGCCTCGGCAGCTGCCAGCCGAGGATGAGCTCCCCGAGACGGTGGGCCTCGTCGACCGCGACGTAGTCGCGGTCGACGAGGCGCCCGAGGACCGTCGGAGCGCGGCCCGAGCCATCAGGGCCGCGACCCAGAAGCCCTCGGCTCGCCCGCCTCATCGATCCGCAGTACATGATCTTCGCGGCCGGGGACGGAGCCCACGATGAGGTCGAGCGCGGGCTCGACCTGTCCCCAGCTCCACGGGATGAAGCTCGGAGGAGCTCGAGGTGGATGTTCGGCAGGACCGAGGCGATGAAGGCTCCCTCCTCGACCCACGGGAACCCGCTGTGCACCAGGACGACCGGTTGGTGCTGGACGTCGACCAGCAACGGGAACAACCCCTTGGGCGACGCGTGCCCAGGTCGATGTCAGGATCCGCCGCCGCCGCAGTGGAAATGGAGACGCTCGGTCGTGCGCCTTGGCGATCTGACGATGCGTTCGCCGGATCAGAAGTCCTGACCGGTTTCGCGTGCGCCCGCGCTCTCGCCCCAGCCGTCGGCGCGCCAGCGGTGAAGGCCTCCGCCGCCTCCGACGGCGAGGGATCGCCGACGTCAAACCGGTCCGGTAGGCGACGATCGACTTGTGCGACGCAGTTCGGGTCGGGCCGGCTTCGGTCGCTCGGCCTCACGCCGGCGACCGGGTCATCGAAGGAACCTCCGCGTCTCGCGAGGATCCACGGCTCGAGGCGCGCGACGCGATACAACCGCACGCCGATCGTCCGGCGAACTCCGGCGGCGGGGATCGGCGGTTGCGGGTAGCCCTCATCGGCGAGGACCGCCACCACGCCGGCCGCATCCGAGGAGGCTCTTCGTGTACGCCACGGGGTCCGCGCGCTGCAACGGCGACCTCGCGCGCGCGACCGCGACCGCCTCGCGCGTGGGCTCGCACTCCAGGTGACGCGCGAGCCACCGCACGATCGTGATCCCCATCACCGTCGAGGTCCGTCAAGCCGGTCCGCGGTCGGCCGCCAGCTCCGGTCCAGCCGCGACGACGAGGGAGAACGACTCGCCGAGGAAGGTCGCTCACGGTGTCGAAGCCTTCGGACCCCTTCTTGAGCAGGTCCTCCATGCGGTAGGGATGCGTATGCGCATCGACGATCTGGAGACCCGACAGGTCGACGTCAGCCATCGAAGCCCTCCGCTCAATATCGCCATCGATGCGCCCGAACCATGTCGGCCGGATCCATCGACGCGAACAGTGGCGTTCTCGCCGCGCCGGGTCGCGAGGAGCACGTCGAACAAGACGTGCGCCCATCGCGCTTCGGACGACGGTCGATGCGTTCGAGCTCGCCGATCGCGGCGCCGAGTGAGGACGGGAGCTGCCGGATCCCAGCGCAGCGTCGTCGCGCCGCGAGGATCGACGCCGGATCGTCGAGGACCGGCTCGGGGAGCGTCAGCTCGCGTTCCATGCGCGTCGATGCCGGCGGCGGCCGACGATCGCGCCGAGGGCGAGGTACGGGTTGGCCGCGGGATCCATCGACTTCAGCTCGAGGTTCGCCGCGTCCGGGCGGCTCCCGACCATCCCGGTCACGAACCGCAGCGCGGCCTCCCGATTCTCCCGTCCCCAGACGGCCCACGGACCGCTCCATCGGTGTGGCTGGAGCCGCTGGTAGCTCGCGACCGAAGGGGCGGTGACGCGCCGTGAGCGCGGGCAGCGATCCCAGGACGCCGGCCGTGAAGGCCTCGGCCTCGCGGGTCATGCCGTCCGGTCCGCGGCCGCCGTTGAAGACGTTGCGACCGCGCCGGTTCCACAGGCTGAGGTGAACGATGCGCTCCGTTGCCGACGAGGCCCGGGAACACCACGGGCGCGAACGAGGCGACGGATCCGTGGCTCCGGGCGACGGCACGGATCGTCTGCCGCAGGACCAGGTTCGTATCGGCGACCGCGATCCCGTCGCCGTGCGGGATCGGACACCTCGAGCTGTCCGGTCGGTAGTACTCGGGGTGGAACTGCATCACGCGCCCGTCCCCTGCTCCTCGAGGGCGCGGATCAGCGCAGTCGCGAACGGCTCGACCTCGGCGAGCGCGATCGCGCTGTCAGCGCCGGCCCCGGAGTGTGCGGGCTGCGGATCCTCCTCGCGATCCATCCGTGGTCCGATGGCCGAGGAAGAACTCCATCTCGTAGGCGCCGCGCAGCTCGAGGCCCGAAGCCCGCCAGCCGCTCCGAGCATCGCTCCTCGCGAACGTCCGGTGCAGGCCGCGTACGGCTCGCCCTCCTGATCCGAGGCTGGTCGACCGGCGCGATCGCCCAGCCGAGGCTCGCGCGCGAGCGGCAGTCGCTGCCGCGGGGTCGGGCATCAGGCGCGTGTCGCCCGCCGGTCCCCGAGGTCGGGCGACGACGTGATCGAATCATCGACGAGGAAGACGGAGAACACGGGGGACAGTCCGATCCCGAACCGGACGGCCTCCTCGAAGCGATGGAGCGGGACGCACTTCACGAGCGTCACACCGGCGTTGTCCGACCATCGCGAGCGCCACCATCTCGACGCCGGCGGCGGCGAGCGTCAGCCGCGCCGCCTTCGCCGGCAGCGGCGCCCGCGCCGCCGCCCGCCGCTCTCGAACCGCCAGCCATCGGGCCTAGAACAGCTCCAGTGTACTCGGCGCGCTCCCAGTCCGTGACCGAGTCCGTGAACCGGGAAAGCTCGTAGCGCCGCATCGCCGAATGCACGGTCACGAACTCCTCGCCGAAGAACTCCCTTCGTCGCCGGCTCCTGCTCTGAGCGCTTCCAGCGACTCCTCGAGCGCGATCGGGAGCTTCTCGAACGATGGATCCTCCTCGTGCCGGGACGCCCGGCGTCGACAGGCTCGGGTGCAGGCAACCCTTCCTCGATGCCGCGCAGCCCGGCCTGGATCAAGGCGCCGCCCCGACGAGGGTAGGGGTTCGGACAGCGCCGACGGCGCGCGGTACTCGATGTGCTTGTGCTCCGGGCCGCCGCCTTTCACCCGGACGAGCGCGGAGCGGTCCTCGAGGCCCCACGAGATGTTCGACGGACTGAACAGTATGCGGCCGGCTGCCGCCGGAGGCAGTTCACGGTCGGAGCGATCACCGCGTCGAACGCGCGCGCGTACTTCAAGATCCCGGCGATGAACAGAGCGGCACGCGTCGGTCATCCCGTGCGGGTCGTCGGCGTCGCCGAACGCGTTCTTCCCCGAGTCCGCGAGAGCAGCGACAGGTGGGTGTGACACTCCGCTCCCGAATGATCCGCCCACGGCTTCGTCATGAACGTCGCGAGGTAGCCGTCCTGCTTCGCGATCTCTTGACGCCGTTCTTGAACAGTGAAGGCGTCGTCGGACCCGCGAGGCCGCGGCCGGGCGCGAGTTGATCTCCACTGCGACCCGGCGTACTCGCAGTTCGCGGTGATGATGTCCACCCCGACCTTCGGCATCTCCTCGATGATCCGGCGGATCGTCGGGACGTAGTCGTTCCGGACGGTGTTGAAGATGTGATAGCCGTCGAAGAGCGGCTCGTGGGTGTCCCCGTCAGGAGATAGAACTCGAACTCCGAGCCCATCAGCGTGTCGAACCCCATCGCACGGGCCTTCTCGAGCGCACGACGGAAGACGGAGCGAGGGGTCGCCGCCAGCGGCGTCCCGTCGTACCACTGCGCGTCACAGATGAACCTCGCCGTTCGATCCATCCACGGGATCACCGCGGCCGAGTCCGGGTCGGGGAACAGCAACTGGTCGCCGTACCCCTTCTTGTCGTGGTACAGGGTGCCCGGGACGACGTCCGATCTCGTGTCGAGGACGCTCGCTCCCCGTACATGTTGAGCCCGCGCTCGGCGTAATCGAACGCGTGGGCGATCGGGATCGTCTTCGACCGCGAGATGCCGTGCATGTCGGGGAGCTCGAAGCGGACGAATCCGATCCCGTCCGACTGCCAGCCCCCGAGGATCTCCCTGACGTCGCTCATGCCGGCTCCTTCCGTCCCGCGCAACGGCTCCCGGTGTGGTGGGTATACCTTGACGGCCCATTGGTCCGCAACGGGGCGTTGCCCTACGCTAGGCGGAAGGTGGGACGCGCGGGCAGGCACGGCCCGCGTGAAGGGGAGCCGGATGGCGCGACGCGTCGATCCAGAGCGAGCGAACGCACGTCTTCCCGCTCGAGCTCGGACGGGCCATGCCGGTCATCGCCCGCGGCGACGGCGTCTGGATCGAAGACGCCGCCGGTCGTCGGTACCTGGACGCGATGAGCGGCGGGTCGATGGCGGCGACGCTCGGCCACGGCCGCCGCGACATCATCGAGGCCGCCCGCGTCAGGCCGGGAAGCTCGCCATGCGCACAACGAACGGCTCACGAACCGCTCCAGGAACGGCTGGCGGACGAGCTGATCGCGGTCGCTCCGGAAGGTTCGGTCGCGTGAAGTTCACGGTCGCCGGAGCGGACGCCATCGAGATGGCGATCCAGCTCGCCCGGAGCTATCACGTCGAGCGAGGCGAGGGCGATCGCTGGCAGGTGATCTCGCCGGCGCAGGCGTATCACGGCCCCACGATGGAGACCCTCGCCCTCACGGGACGACCCGGGCTGCACGGCCCGTTCGGCCCGTACCTGCCCCAACACCTCCATATCCCGCCGAGCACCTGGCGGTTCGACCCGACCGGCGAAGCGGCGCTCGAGGCTCTCGACCGCGCCCTCGAGCAAGCGGGTCCGAGAACGTCTCCGCGTTCTTCTGCGAAGCGATCAGCGCCGCCGCCCTGCCCGCCTACACGCCGCCGCGTCGCTTCTGGGAGGGCCTCGCCGAGCGCCGCGAGCGCTTCGGCTTCCTCGTGATGCTTCGACGAGGTCGTGACCGGCGTCGGCCGCACCGGGAACTGGTTCGCTGGCGCGGCGACCGCGTGCGTCCCCGACATCATCGCGACCGCGAAGGGCTCGGCGCCGGCTACGCGGCGATCGGGGCGGTGCTCGTTCGCGAGCACGTCTACGACGCCGTCGCCGAGGGATCGCGACGCTTCACCCCCGGGCACACCTGGGACGGGGCGCCGCTCGCCGCGCGGCGGTCGGTCTCGCGGTGTTGGAGGCCCTGCGGTCGGAACGGCTCGTGGAACGGGTCCGGGACCGGGGACCGAGCCTGCGGGATGAGCTCGAACGCGCGCTGGCCGGCATCCCGTTGGTTCGCGAGGTGCGTGGCCACGGCTACCTGCTCGGGGTGGAGTACGTCGATCCGCGCGACGACACATCGTTCCTGCCGCGCGAGCTGCGGGTCGCCGGACGGATCGACGACGTCGCGTTCGAGCGGGGCCTGATCACCTGTCCACGCAACCGACGCGCGACGGCTTCGCGGGGGATCAGTCGTTGTTCGCCCCGGCGTTCACGGCGACGGACGAGGAGCTCGCGGAGATGGTTTCCCGGTTCGCCGAGGTGGTCGGTCACGTCGCGGAGGACGTCGAGCAGAGCTCTCCGATCCTGTCCACCAGCGGAGGTCCCCGATGAGCCCTCCCGATGCGACGGCCACCCCGATGCGGGCTCTGATCCTCCAGCACGAGGAGCCCACGCCGCCGGGCCACGTCACCGAGTGGCTCGGTAGGCCACGGCGCGAGCGTCGGAGACGTTCCGGATCGACGTCGACGACCGCGAGGTGGATCCGACCCGCTACGACCTCATCGTGTCGCTCGGGTCGGAGTTCGCCGCGTTCGACGACACGAAGCCGTTCGTCCCGCGCGAGGCGAGCCTGCTGCGACGAGCGGTGGACGCGGAGGTGCCGGTCCTCGGCCTCTGCTTCGGCGGTCAGATGCTCGCGCGCGTTCTCGGCGGCGAGGTGTATCACTCGTCCGACTCGGAGATCGGCTGGCTCCCGGTGCAGAGCACCGATGCCGAGATGGTGCCGGAAGGACCGTGGTTCCAGTGGCACTTCGACGCGTTCGCGCTTCCGCCCGGAGCGACCCTGATGGCCGAGACGGACGTTGGCCCACAGGCCTTCGTGATGGGTCGGAGCCTCGGGCTGCAGTTCCATCCCGAGGTCACGACCGACATCATGACCGACTGGGTGCGCGAGTACCGCCACGAGCTCGACGCGGACGGCGTGGATCCGACGCCCTGCTCGAGGAGACGAAGCGACGTGCCGTGGACAGCAAGCGGATGTCGTTGCGGCTCATGGAGTGGTTCCTCCGCGATGTCGCGCGACTCCACCCGGGCCGTTCGCGGGCGACCCTCGGCTGAGGACGAGCGACGATGGAGGGGGCGGTCCGGTCGGAGGACACGAGAGGTGTTCCCGCGCTTCCTCGACCTGCCGTACCCGAACGTCGAACGAGGCGACGGGGTCTGGCTCACCACGACCGACGGCCGGCGCATCCTCGACGCCTGCTCGGGCGGCGCCATGGTCGCGTGTCTGGGACACGGTGTCCCTGGAGGTCGTCGCGGCGGCGGCCGGGCAGGCGCAGGCCATCTCGTACTTCTACAACCACCATTTCACGAGCGAGCCGCAGGAGCGGCTCGCCGACCGCCTGCTGGAGATCGCGGCTCCGGAGATGGCGCGGATCCGGTTCGTGTCGGGTGGCTCCGAGGCCAACGAGACGGCGCTACAGCTCGCGCGGCTCTACCACGTGGAGCGAGGCGATGCGGACCGCTGGCGGGTGATCTCGCCCGCGCAGGCCTACCACGGTTCCACGATGGGAACGCTCGCCCTGAGCGGCCGTCGCACGCTGCAGGAGCCGTACACCCCGTACCTCGCGCACCACCTGCACCTCGAGCCATCGACGTGGCGGTTCGACCCGACCGGCGAGGCCGCGCTGCGACGACTCGACGGACTCCTCGACGAGGCCGGGCCGGAGACGATCGCGGCGTTCTTCTGCGAGCCCGTGAGCGCAGCGGCGCTGCCCGCCTACTCGCCGCCGGAAGCGTTCTGGCGCGGGCTGGACGAGCGGCGCACGGAGCACGGCTTCTTGATCTGCTTCGACGAAGTGGTCACCGGGATGGGACGCACCGGGACGTGGCTCGCCGCCCATCAGCTGCCGATCGAGCCCGACATCGTTGACCGTCGGGAAGGGCCTCGGGGCCGGGATACGCGCCACTCGGCGGGCGTGTTCTGCAGGCAGGAGGTGTACGACGCGATCGATCGCGGGTCGCGCGGAGTTCGACCTGGGGCATACCTGGGACGGCGCCCCGGTGTCGTCCGCCGTCGGCTTGGCGGTCCTCGACCTCCTCGTCGAAGGGCACCTGGTGGAGCGGGTCCGCGACCGGGGACCCCGGCTTGCGCGACGAGCTCGAAGCGGCGCTCGAAGGCTCCGAGATCGTCAAAGAGGTGCGAGGGCGCGGGTTCCTGCTGGGTGTGGAGCTCGTCGACCCGCGCGACGGCGAGTCGTTCCTCCCGGTCGAGCTGGACGCGGCGTCGCTCGTGGACGACGCCGCGTTCGAACGTGAGCTCCTCGTCACGTCGACCCATCCGCAGGCCGACGGCTTCGCCGGCGACCAGACGCTCATCGCTCCCGCGTACACGAGCTCGGACCGACGAGCTGGGAGCGATGGTCGAGCCGTTTCGCCGCCACGATCGAGGACGTGGAGCGCGCGATCGAGGACGCCTTGCCGAGGCCGTGCATGAGCGCCGGCTCGGGTGAGGAGTTCGTCCTCCTCGGGATCCCCGACGTCAACGGCTCGATCCGAGGGAAGGCGCTCCGGCCGGATGCGTTCGACTCGGCCGTCAAGCACGGAACGGTGATGACGGACCTGATCCTCGGGCTCGACCCCGTGGACACGCCCATCGCCGACTACGAACGCTTCGGGATCCGGACGGGGGCCGCCGACCTGATCGTTCGCCCGGACGTCGAGACGCTCCGGGATCTGGCGTGGCGGCCGGGCTGGCGTGTCTGTCTGGCCACGCCCAGCTGGCCCGACGGTTCACCGTGCGAGTTCGCAACGCGAGAGGTCCTCCGACGTGTCCTCGCCGACGCGGAGGACCTGGGCTACGAGGTGATGTCCGCGATCGAGTACGAGATCCGGATCTGGGATGCCCAGGGAAGCCCGACGTCGAGCGGTATCAGCTACAGCCTGAACGAGATCGGAGGCTACGACCGATTCCTCGACGAGCTCGTCCGCGCCGTGGAGGGGCTCGGGATCGAGCTCTCGGCCGTCCATACCGAGGCGGGCCCGGGCCTGCTCGGAGCTCAACCTCGGCGCTCGGCGAGGGCTCGCGGCGGCCGATGACGCCGCCCTCCTGAAGTTCGGGTCAAGCGGCTGGCCGCATCGTTGGGCCTGCGGGCCAGCTTCCTGGCGAAGACCGTACCCGGAGAGGAGGTCGAGCGGACACGTCCACTGTCGTGGTGGCAGGGGCGAACCAGCGCCTTCGCATCCGGCGGCCGCGATGCTGCGCTGCCCCCGTGTTCGCGGTCGGCGATCGCCGGCGTCCTGGACATCTCCCGGCAGCCTCCCTACTGCTGAACCCGACGATCAATTCGTACAAGCGCCTCGTTCCCGGATGGTTCGCGCCGATCAACGCGACCTGGGGCTACGACAACCGTTCCTGTGCGGTGCGCGCAATCCGCTCGGACCGACCGGAGCTGTGGCGGTTCGAGTGCCGTCGGCCCGGCGCCGACGCCAACCCCTATCTGGCGCTCGCCGCGATCGGCGCCTCCGCGGCCGACGGGATCCGCAAGCGGGATCGATCCGCCTGGATCCCGTCGTCGGAGACGCGTATCGCCAGCGAGCTCCCCCGAGCTGCCGTCCTCGCTCGAGTCGGCACTCCGGGCGTTCGAGACCGACGACGTGTTGCAGGATGCGCTTAGGAAGGACTTCGGCGACTACTACGCGACGTCTCGGGGATGGGAGCTCAAGGCCTGGCGCGAGACCGTCACGGACTGGGAGCGCGCCGCTACGACCGATCCGGTCTAGCGGCCGGCCGCGCTACGTGAACGCGCGGATCCCGGTCGAGGACCTGGCCGATCGACGAGGGTGTGGATCTCCTCGGTCCCCCTCGTAGGTGAGGACGGACTCGAGGTTCGTCATGTGGCGCATGATCGGGTACTCGAGCGTGATGCCGTTCGCTCCGAGGATCGCCGCGGGACATCCGCGCGATCGCGATGGCCTCACGGGTGTTGTTGAGCTTCCCGAGCGACACCTGTTCGGCGCGGAGCCGGCCGTCCTCCTTCATCCTGCCGAGCTGGTACGCGAGGAGCGTGCCCTTCGTCAGCTCGACCGCCATGTCGGCCAGCTTCTTCTGCGTCAGCTGGAACGAGGCGATCGGCCGGTCGAGACTGCACGCGCTCCTTCGCGTAGGTGAGGGCGGTCTCGAAGCACGACCGCGTGCCGCGCCCATCACTCCCCACACGATCCCGTACCTGCGCCTCGTTGAGGCAGCTCAGCGAGGCCGCGCAGCCCTTCGACGCCGGGGAGGATCGCGTCCGCGGGCAGCCGCACGTCATCCATCACCAGCTCCGAGGGTCACCGACGGCGCGCAGGCGACATCTTCCGGTGGATGTCGGGCGCGCTGAACCCGGGCAGGTCGCACGGCACCAGGAAGTCACGGATCCGTCGTCCGTGTTCGCCCACGACGACGGCCACGTCGGACACCCGCCGTTCGTGATGCACATCTTCGTGCCGCTCACGATCCAATCAGCGCCGTCGCGGCGGGCGGTCGTTCGCATCGATCTCAGGTCGCTCCCGCTGTCGGCTCCGACAGACCGAAGCAACCGATCGCGTCGCCCGCTCGCCATCCGCGGCAACCAGTGCGCCTTCTGCTCGTCGGAGCGAACGCGTGGATCGCGTACATCGCGAGCGCGCTCTGGACGGAGACGAACGGAACGGAGCCCCGAGTCGCCGGCCTCGAGCTCCAGCTCGACCAGGCCGTAGGCGACCGCGCCGAGGTCGCCGATCCCCGGCAGCTGCATCCTGAAGAACCCGAGCTCGCCGAGCTCCCTTGGCCAGCTCCCGCGCGGGGAACTCGCCCCGCTCGTACCAGCTCGTCGACCTCCGGCAGGATCGGTCGCGCACCCATTCGCGCGCGAGGTCCCGGATCGCACGCTCCTCGTCGGACAGCAGGGCATCCAGGTCCAGCAGGTCCGATGGCTTGAGGTCGCTCATGGCCTGCGCTCCTCGGCCGTTCCGCGGGGTTCTCCACTGATGGTCCCACGATGGACGTCCTTCGCAGCGCCCGGCCGAGGACTCGCCGGTGTGCTCGCCGAGGGACGGCGGCGGCAGGTCGTACCGGATCGGGCGTCAACGACATGCGGAGCCAGGTTGGCCACTGTGTCGACCTCGATCCCCGTCGCGACGCGTCGAAGCGTCGCGACGGGATCGAGGCCGACCGTCCGGGCGTAGGCGAACGCCTCGGCCACATCGTGGACGACGCCGCACGGGATCCCGTCCCGCCGCAAGAGGTCGACCCAGGAGGCCGCGGACGCGAGCGCAGCCGCGCCTCCAACGCGCCGACGAGCGCGTCCCGGTTCGTCACCCGATCGCCGTTGGTCGCGAAGCTCGCGTCGTCGGCGAGCGACTCGACGCCCAACGACCGGCAGAGCGTCCGGAACTGCCCGTCGTTGCCCACCGCGATCACGATGGGCCCGTCGGACGTGGCGAACGTCTCGTAGGGGGCGATGCTCGGTGCCGATTCCCCATCCGATGGGGGACGACGCCCGCCGTCAGATACCCGCTCGCCTGGTTGACGAGCGAGAACAACGTGGTCGACAGCAGATCGATCTCGACGAGCTGACCCTCGCCGGTCGCGTTCACGGTGGCGGAGCGCTGCCACGATCCCGATCAGCCGCGTGCAGACCCGCCATCACGTCCACGAGCGCCACGCCGACCTTCCGAGGCTCGCCTCGGGATCACCCGTGACGCTCATCAGAGCCGCCGACCGCCTGCGCCAGGAAGTCGTAGCCGGCGACGTCCCCGCGACCGATCCACGGATGCTGCAGTACACGACGGCTGGGTTCGACGCCCGGACCGCCGGCTCGTCCAGACCGTAGGCGCTGCATCACGCCGGGTCGGAAGTTCTCGATCACGACGTCGGCCCGCCGGGCGAGATCCGTGGCGGCGTCCAGGTCCGTCGGATCCTGAGGTCGAGGGTCACGCTCCGCTTGTTCCGGTTGAGCCCCAGGTAGTAGCTGGAATCGCCCTCCGGGGACCACGGCGGGCCCCAGCGCGCGTGTCGTCGCCGCCGTCCGGGTGCTCCACCTTGACGACCTCGGCGCCGAGGTCGCCGAGGATCATCGTCGCGAGCGGTCCGGCCAGGACGCGAGAGAAGTCGGCGACGAGGACGCCGTCGAGCGCGCCGGTGGCCGACACCGTCAGCAGGCTCAGACTGCATATCCGGTGCGCCTCGTCGATGGGGCCGTGCCCGGTAGGCTGCCCACGGTGAACGTCGTCGTGTGCGCGAAGCTCGTGCCCGACCGGCACGCCGACCTCGGTCCGGACCACCTCGTGGTGCGAAGCGGCGTCGACGGGACGCTCGACCCCGGCGACGAGTACGGCCTGGAGCTCGCGCTGCAGCTCACCGAACAGCACGGCGGGGACGTGACCGTCGTCTCGATGGGGCCCGAGGAGGCCGGACAAGCCGTCCAGCGCGCGCTCGCGATGGGCGCCGAGCCGTGGCATGCTCGTGAGCGATCCGGCGCTCCGCGGAGCGGACGCGCTCGGTGACCGCCCGTGTCCTCGCCGCGGCGATCGCGACGCACCGCTTCGACCTCGTCGTCGCCGGCGTCGAGTCGACCGACGGGTACACCGGGACGGTGCCGGTGACCGTCGCGGAGATCGCTCGGGATCGCGAGCGTGACCGCCGTCCGGCGTCTCGAGCCCTCGGACGCGGGAGCCCGCATCGAGCGTGATGACCGAGCGCGGGCTACGACGTCTACGAGTGCCCGCTCCCGGCCGTCGTGACGGTCACCGCCGGCGCGGTCGAACCGCGATACCCGAGCCTCAAGGGCATCATGCAGGCGAAGCAGAAGCCGGTCGACCGGCCCAGCCTGCGGGACCTCGGACTGTCGGACCTGACGCGCGACGCAGACCGTCACCGCGGTGACGGACGCGCCGACCAAGGCCGGCGGCGAGGTCGTGCAGGGTGACGAGGCCGTCGGAAGGATCGCCGACCTCCTCGCCGAGGCGAAGGTGATCCTGACGTGGCGGGGCCTGGGTCTTCGCCGAGATCGACGCCGGACGGCCCGCACCCGGCCGCGTTCGAGCTGCTGACCCACGCCCGGTCGTTCGACGAAGCGCCGGCGGCGATCGCGCTGGGTCCCGGCGCGACCGCGGCGGCGGCCGAGCTCAGAGCACACGGCGCCGCCACGGTGTACGCCTCCGACGATCCGGTCTTCACCGAGCATCCGGGCGGCCGGCCGCCCACGTGCTGGCAGCGCCTGATCGAGGCGGAGACTGCCCGACGTCGTCCTGTTCGCGCAGACCTACGACTCGCGTGACGTCGCCGGCCGGCTCCAGGGCGCAGGATCGGATCGTCCCTCATGGGCAACGCCACGAGCATCGCGGATCCGCGACACGCGCGCGCGGAGATTCTTCGGCGGCACGAAGATCGTCGACGTCGAGCTCGCGGGCCGGCGCCGACGCTCATCCTCCTGCGGCCGAAGAGCATCGTCGCCGAACCCACGGGGGGACCGCACGGCGTCGTGCCGGTCGACGCCGACGTGCCCGAGGACGTCCGGGGCGCGCGGGTCGTCGAGCGCCACGAAGAGACGGCGAGCGGGCCCCGGCTCGAGGACGCGAAGGTGGTGCTGGCCGGGGGGCGCGGATTGGCAGGCCCGACGCGTTCGCGATGCTCGACGAGCTGGCGGGCGGCGATCGGCGGCGCGGCCGTCGGTGCCTCACGCGCGGCCGTCGACGCCGGCTGGGTGCCGTACAGCTATCAGATCGGGCAGACGGGCAAGACCGTGAAGCCCGAGGTCTATCTCGCCGCGGGGATCAGCGGCGCGTTGCAGCACATCGTGGGGATGAAGGGCGCGAAGCGGATCGTCGCGATCAACAAGGACGCGGACGCTCCGCTCCTCGCGACTGGCCGACCTCGGCGTGGTGGGCGACCTGTTGCAGGTGCTCCCCGCCCTCACGGAGGAGATCCGCCGACGCAGACGGCTCCTGAGCACCCTCGCCCTCGCGGCCGTCCTGGCCGTGGCGGTCACGCTGTTCTGGAGGCGCGCCCGCGCGCGGCTCGACGTCCTGCTGCGCGGCGCGGCAGCCGCGCGCGACGACACCCCGGCGCGCGAGCGCCCGCGAGCTCTCCCACGTGCTCGGGCAGCGCAAGCTCTTCCAGAAGGCCGCCCCCGGCGTGATGCACGCGTTCATCTTCTGGGGCTTCCTCGTCCTGTTGCCCACGATCGTCGAGGCGATGCTCGCGGCGATCGACCCCTACTGGACGCTTCCCTACCTCGGCCACGTGGCCTGGTTCGCGTTCCTCCAGGATCTCTTCGCGATCCTCGTGGTCCTCGGCGTCGCGATCGCGTTCGCGATCCGCAAGATCCAGCGACCGGACCGGTTCCGTGGCTGCGCACATGGAGGAGGCGGACCGGATCCTGCTCGCGATCACTCGGGATCGTCACGACGTTGTTGCTCGTGGAACGCGAGCCGGATCGCGCTGGGTTCGCGGACGATCCGCCGCCGCGCCGGTCTCGCCGACGCCCTCTCCGGGCTGTTCGGTGGCGGCCGGGGCACCGAGATGGCCGAGCGCGTCCTGGTGTGGTCACACCTGCTGATCGTCCTGGGGTTCCTCACCTACCTGCCGCGATCGAAGCACCTGCACATCATCACGGCCGCCCCGAACGTCTATCTCGCGCAAGAACCAACCTCGCGGCTACCTCGAGCCGCTCGGATCGACCTCGAGGCGGCGGATGCGGACGTGCGGCTCCGGCGCTCGGTCGCGACCGATCTCTCGCGCAAGCAGCTGCTGGATCTCTTCTCGTGCACCGAGTGCGGCCGCTGCCAGGAGGTCTGCCCGGCCTGGAACACGGGGAAGGCGCTCCGCCGAAGCTGCTGATCATGGATCTCCGCGACCAGGTGGCGAACGAAGCCCCGCTGATCACGCGCGGGGGCGCCGGGATCGTCGAGCTGCAGCCCCTCGTCCCGAACGCGGTCGCCGATCGAGGTGGTCTGGGACTGCGTGACGTGTGGCGCGTGCGTCCGCGAATGTCCGGTCGACATCGAGCACGTCGACACGATGCGTCGATCTGCGTCGGAACCTCGTGATGGCCGAGTCGCGGTTCCCGCGTGAGGCAGAGGCGATGCTCCGCGGTGTCGAGACGGCCGAGAACCCGTGGGGCCAGCCGGCGAGCGCGCGCACCGACTGGACCGGCTTCCGTCGAGGACATCCGCGTGCTGCAACCAGGCGACCAGCCGCCCGAGGTCCTGTTCTGGGTGGGGTGCGCGGGTGCTTTCGACGAACGCGCGCAACAGACCACCCAGAGCATCGCTCGGCTGCTCGCCGCGGCGGGTGTCGACTACGCGATCTTGGGACCGCGCGAGCGGTGCACCGGCGACCCGGCTCGCCGGATGGGCCACGAGTACCTCTTCCAGATGCTGGCGGAGGCCAACGTCGAGACCCTGAACGGCGCGGGCGTTACGAAGATCGTCGCCAGCTGCGCCCATTGCTTCAACACGCTCGCGAACGAGTATCCCGACTACGGCGGAACGTACGAGGTCGTCCATCACACCGAGCTGCTGTCGGCGCTGGTCGCCGAGGGGCGGCTCGCCCCGAAGCCCGCCGGTGATGGGGGCTCGTCACGTACCACGACGCGTGCTACCTCGGCCGGCACAACGGGCGCTTCGACGCTCCGCGCGACGTGGTCCGCGCCGCCGGCGCCGCAGCGATCGAGATGCCTCGGAACCGCGAGCGCGCCTTCTGCTGCGGCGCCGGCGGCGCCGGATGTGGATGGAGGAGACCGAGGCAACGCCGCATCAACGACACGCGCTTCGCGGAGGCGACGGCGACGGGCGCCGACACGGTCGCGACGGCGTGTCCGTACTGCTTCGTGATGCTCGACGACGCAGCCAAGGCGGCAGGATCGGAGGTCCGTGTCGCCGACGTCGCAACGCTCTTGGCCGAAGCCACGCTCTCCGGAGCCACCGACTGAGCGGCATTACACTCGCCGGGATGGAGCCGATCCTGCTCGTTCGTTGCGACGCGTTCGAGACCTACGGCGTCGCCCCTTCCGCCATCGGAGCGGCGGGAGCGACGACGCGGATCTGGGACGCCACGGACCCCGCCGAGGAACGACCGAACCTCGGAGATGTGTCCGGTGTCGTGCTGTTCGGCAGCACCTCGAACGTGGATCAGGCGGACGAGCGGCCGTTCATCAAAGAGGTCGCCGATCTGACGCACGAGGCCGTCGAACGCGGCGTGCCGCTCCTGGGCCTGTGCTTCGGCGCGCAGGTGCTGGCGTGGGCGCTCGGCGCGGACGTGATCAGGGCACCGGTTCGCGAGCTCGGCTTCGAGCCGATCCGCACGCTCGCTGCGGCGTCCGATGACCCGGTGCTCAGCCACTACGCGGACGGCGACCCGGTGTTCCACTGGCACGAGGACACGTTCGGAGCTCCCCGGACGCGACGCTTCTGGCCACCGCTGAGGCGGTCCCGAATCAGGCCTACCGGGTCGGCGAGACCGGCGTGGGCGACCCAGTTCCACGCAGAGGTCGACGCCGCGGAAGCCGAGATGTGGGTCACCGAGGCGAGCGCCGAGCAGGATCTGGAGGAGGCGTGGGGCAAGTCCCCGCGCGGGTGCGTGAAGAGATCCGGCTCCACATGGCCGGTCACGAGCGCCGCGGCCGCGAGACGTTCCGGCGGTTCGTCGAGGTCGCGCGGCAGCGGTCATGACCTACCGCCCGCTCGTCGCGGTCGTCGCGTACCACCTCGGGGACGATCGTGTCGCCCGCTGGCCCCACGGTGGATACGGCGTCCCCGGCCCGTACATCGAGTGCCTGCGCCGCGCGGGAGCCAGGACGGCGATCGTCTCCCCGGCGAGGACGGCGCCCCCGAGGAGCTCCTCAGAACCCTTCGATGGGCTCCTCCTCGTGGGCGGCGGCGACATCGATCCGGCCCGATACGGCGGGCGATGCCCGCGACGGCCACCTCTACGGGGTCGAGCCCGATCGCGACGAGCTGGAGATCCGGTTGCTGCAGGCGGCGGACCGTCTGCGCTTGCCGACCCTCTGCATCTGTCGGGGATGCAGGTCATGAACGTGGCGTTCGGCGGAACGTTGCATCCCCACCTGCCCGACCTGCCCGGGATGCTCCAGCACTGGCGTTCCGGTCCTCGACACGCAGACGCTCCACGACGTCGAGGTCGAGCACGCGAGCCGGCTGTTCGCGACCACGAAGGTTTCCACGCTGGCGGCGTCCTCGCACCACCATCAGGGGTCGACCGTGTCGGGGAGCGGACTGCTCGTGTCCGGTCGGACGTCCGACGGCCTCGTGGAGGCGATCGAGCGCGACCACGACCTGGACGCCGATTGGGAGCGGTGGATGGTCGGGGTGCAGTGGCACCCGAGGACACGGCGCAACGACGACCCGCGCAGCAAGCACTCTTCGACGGTCTCGCGCTCCTCGCGAGGGTGCGCGGCTCGAAGGCCGAGCATCACGGCGTCGGCCGGACGCGCGCGTATTCGATGCGTGGAGCCGGACCCGGCGTGGCCGGAGCGTTTCGAGCAGGAGGCCGCTCGCGCTCGGGTCGCCCTCGGAGCACAGGTCGTCCGGATCGAGCACATCGGCTCGACCTCGGTCCGGGGCTTCCGGCCAAGCCGCATCATCGACATCTCCGTCGGGCTCGCCTCGATGGAGCCCCGAGGGTGCGTACGTGCCGCGCGTTGCACGGTCTGGGGTACCGAACGGTCTTGGATCCCTCCGACGCCCGACCACGAGTTCGCCAGTCTCGATCTGGACGGCGAGCGGCGCTTCCACGTGCACCTCTGCCTGGCCGGGAGCCGGTTCGAACGGCAGGCACCTCGCCTTCCGGGACTGGCTCGAACGCATCCGGACGACGCCGCCGCCTACGGGGAGCTCAAGCGAGAGCTCGCGGCAACGCATCCGAACGACGTCCATACCTACACCGAGGCGAAGACCGGGTTCATCCGATCGATCGAAGCCCAGGCGCTCGCCGCCGCCTCCGAGAGCGGTCTGAGGGGGTCGGAGAGAGGACTAGTCAGTTCGGCCCGATACCTGGATAATCCCGCCATCGCAGGGGCGGCGGTCCGGACGGATCACGGCTCCCGCGGCACGGGAGGGCACGGATCTACGGTCGAGCGCGCTCGCTGGCGGATGATCTCCGGCGCAGACCGGATCAGCTCCCCGCGGCACCGCGAGCAGCGCCGACAGCGAGCCGATGACCCGGCCGAAGGATAGGCTCACCCTCGGCGTGCGCGACGGAGGCTCGGGAACGGTGAGCGAGATCCGGGTCGTCCACGCCCGCGGAGACGGTTTCTCCCGCGGGATGCAGGTGGGCGCGGAGCTCCAGGACCTGATCCAGGACTCGATCTGCCTTCTACCACCGGTACCTCGACCGACGTGGCGTGTCGTCGGAGCAGCTCCAGGACCTCCTCACGCCCTACCTGCTGGCGGCGGAAACCGCCTACCCGGACATGATGAACGTCCTCAAAGGGCATGTCGGTCGCGGCGCTCGTTCCCGTCCTCGAGCTGTTCGCGATCAACGCCTTCGAAGAGCTCGAGCCCCTCCTGGAGTCTCCGGAAGGCGAGGCTCCTGTTCCTCCAGAAGAAGGAGGGTACACGCAGCGTCCCGCGCCGTCCCCGATCGATGCTCGAGCATCTCGGTCCGAACACCGGACGGGGGACGCATGCTGGCGCACAACGAGCACTGGCTCGCCGGCGATGCCGGCAACGTCGCCGTCGTCGTGGACCACCCGGCGGACGGGCGTGTCGCGGTCGCGAGCCCCACGGTCGTCTGCTGCCTGCCGGCGGTCGGCGTCAACGGGCACGGGCGCCGCGCAGGGGATCGGCTCGCTCACCGCCTCCGACGACGGGGTCGGCGTGCCCCGGGTCCTGGTCTCGCGGGAGCTCGCTCGAGGCAGTCGAGGGACCGTCGGGACGCGATGGCCAGCGGCGCGATGCCGGCAGGCTGGCGACGGTCATGTCTTCGCGCTTCGCGGACGGCGACTGCTTCACCCTCGAGACCTCCGGACGCGAGCACCGGCTGGTCGATGGAGCCGCGCCGCACACGAACCACTACCGGAGCGACCTGGCCGAGCTGGCTCCCGAGCCGTCGGAGGGCTCGCGTCGCGCGGTTGCGGCGGCTCCTGGAGCTCGTGGAGGAGGAACCGCCGACCTCCGCCGAGGACATGATGACGATCATGCGCGACCACAGCTCGGCGCCGCAGTCGATCTGCCTGCATCCTGACCCGAGCGAGGGCGACGAGGCCTCGGCGGTCATGTTCTCGATGGTGGCCGACCTGGGGGCAAGACGGATGTCGGGTCGCCCTGGGCAACCCCTGCGAGCACGAGTGCGAGAGCATCGACGTCGCGGGAGCTGTCGGCATGACGACCGGTCGCGGCAGCCAGTTCAGCGCCCCGCTCCCGCGACGGCCGGCACCGTCGGCGTCATGAGCGCCCATCCGGTCCGCGCTGTCACCCGCAGCGACGTGCTCCGCCCCGGAGGAGTGGTGGCGCGACACGCGGATACCGCCTGAAGGTGATGGACTCGACCTGGGCACAGGATGACTACGTCGCGGGACCTCCGAGAAACGCGCGGAGGATCTGACCCAGGTCTGTTCGCAGACCCTGAGGTCGACGATGATTCAGGTCACTGATGGGGCGGCACCGGCGCGGTCGAGATCGCCGCACCTCGACTACGGGACGATCGGGGCAGAACCTGAAGGCGTTGATGGGGTTCTCCGGACATCACGAACCTGCACATCGCGCTGCCGCCAACGGGCAGGACTGGCCACCCTCCACGGCCCCGGAGTTCCGGGTCCATGGGGGTGCCTGAACGAACCGCGTTCACGTGGGACCTCGCCTCTCGAGGCCTTCGAACGGGCGCCACGGGGCCCGTACCTCGCGACCCCGACGATCGTACGTCCGCGCCCTCGTCGGCGGCGGAACGGTGACCGCCCCGGCGTCGGCGGCAACCTCTTACGATGGTCCACCTGATCGGCACCCGTGGGACCGGTGTTCGACGACGCGATCTTGTTCTTCGAAGAGGTGGACGACCGCCGTACCATCGCGGAGGTTCACCTCCATCAGCTCCGCCTCGCGGGCAAGCTCGATCGACAGTCGCCGGCGTGGTGATCGGGAGCTCAAGGACTGCGATTGGCGGCCGGCCCGGCCGGAGTCGCCACGGACACCGATCGATCGAGGACGTGCTGGAGCGCTGCCTGGTGCCGCTGGGTGCCGGTGTTATACAAGCTGCCCCTGGGTCACGGGAAACACCTGGCCACGATCCGCTCGAGGGTCACGGCCACGCTCGACGCCGACGCCCGGACCCTGACGATCGATCTTCAACCCGGAGTACGCGCCTCGCTCGTAGCACCAGAGGGAAGGAGCACGGAGCCATGGAAGGGAGGCACGGGATGAAGAGGAGACGTCGCGTGGTAGTGGGCATCGCCGCGCTCGGCACCCTCCTGGCGATCTCGTTCGCGGGGACCGCGCTCGCGCAGAGCGCGAGCACCTCGAGCAGCGAGCGTCGGGATCCGGCGGATCGATCGATTTCGTCGGAAGGGACCACGAACGACATCTGTCACGGTCAATCCTGGAACGCGCTCGAGACCCCGGAGTACGAGGTGCTCAGCCTGAACTTCGATGTTGCTCCTCAGCTTCGACAGGGCCAACCTGGCGGCATCGCCGGAGCCTGGCAACCGCCTGGACGCAGTCGCCGGACGGTCTCACGTGGACGTTCACGATCCGGAACGACGCGACGTGGCAGGACGGCCCAGCCGTTGACGGCGAAGCGACGTCGCCTACACCTACAACACGACGCTCGATTGCAAGCTCGGCAACTCCCTCGAACTACCTCGTGCCGAGCTACACCGACAAGATCGCCGCGCCGAACGACACCACCCTCGTGTGGACCATGAAGGTGGCGAACACCGCCCCGCTGCGTCCGCCGTGGGTCTACATCGTGCCCCGAGCACATCTGGAGCGGAAGTCGTGCGGCGAGATCGAGAAGGCTTCCGTTCCTCGAGGAACGCAGCGAGATGATCGGCGAGCGGCCCGTTCGAGATGACCGAGCTGGAACAAAGGCGAGTCGTGGACCCTGACCGCGAACAAGAGCTACTGGGGCGGCGCGCCCCACATCGACCGGTTCATCGTGAAGAAGTACAACAACAGCGAGGCGATGACTCGACCGCCCTCAAGGCGGGCGACATCGACCACATCTGGCAACGACTCGGCGATCCCCGTCGACCTCTTCAACCAGCTCCAAGCCGAGAACGGCTCGGGCGGCATCGCGACGCACGTGGGACCGCTGACCCTAGTTCGACCAGATGAGCTTCAACATGTGCTTCCCGACCGCGGCGGATGCCTCTCCGCATGCAAGCAGACAGGCTCGACCGGGACCCGGCCCTCCAAGATCCGGTCGTGCGCCAGGCGATCCAGATGGCCATCGATACGAACACGATGCGTGAGCAGGGTCTACCAAGGCTATCGACGCCGGGGACGACGGTCGTTCGCCCTTCGCATCGCGCAGTACCACGTCGACCCGACCGACCCGCGCACGTTCTCGATCGACGGCGCGAACCAACTCTTGGATCGAAGCCGGATACACCGACACCGACGGCAACGGGATCCGGAACGACAAGGGGGAGGCAACGATCTCGACTTCCGGTTCATCTTGCGCTCGGAGAGCGGCGTCGAACCACAGTTAGGGAAGTACATCGCCGGGTGGATTTGAAACGGTCGGCATAGCAATACGTAATG